>Ga0316205_10003060_pt1 | contig 16275 bp, 17 predicted proteins | sample 3monthpyrite_MG_FD_204941 | JGI IMG/M metagenome (GOLD analysis project Ga0316205, IMG submission 204941) | Microbial mat bacterial communities from mineral coupon in-situ incubated in ocean water Damariscotta River, Maine, United States -... | ecosystem: Environmental > Aquatic > Marine >... | reverse complement strand
CAATTTGATGAACGTGCCGAGCTGGCACCACGCGATATCGTCGCGCGGGCAATAGATCACGAAATGAAACGTCTGGGTGCAGACTTTGTCTATCTGGATATCAGTCATAAACCCGTCGATTTCATCAGACACCACTTTCCCAATATCTATGCCAAATGCCTGGAGTTTGATTATGACATCAGCCAGGAGCCTATTCCGGTGGTGCCTGCCGCGCACTATACCTGCGGTGGCATTATGACAGACAAATCCGGTCATACCGACCTCTCTGGCCTCTATGCCGTTGGAGAAACGGCATTCACCGGTCTGCACGGAGCTAACCGCATGGCCAGTAACTCACTGCTGGAGTGCCTGGTATTTTCAGCCGCCGCCGCCGAAGACATTAATCAGAAATCCCGCACGCCAGTTAACCGACAAACGCTACCACCCTGGGATGAAAGCCGTGTCACTGACTCCGATGAAGAAGTGGTAGTTTCCCATAACTGGGATGAGTTAAGACGCTTCATGTGGGACTACGTAGGTATTGTACGCACCAATAAACGCCTGCAAAGGGCCAAGAGCCGCGTTGATCTGTTGCTTCATGAAATTGACGAATATTATGGTAACTTCCGTATCACCAGTGACCTCATTGAGCTGCGTAACCTTGCCATGGTGGCAGACCTTATCATCCGCTCGGCACAATCCCGTCATGAAAGCCGGGGGCTGCATTACACGCTCGATTACCCCGACACAGATGAGCATGCCAAACCCGAAAACACGATACTCACACCCAGCCGGAAAGCACCCAGCTGACAACACACCGGGTCTCTCGCCAATTATTGCAATTACAGCATATATCTACTAAAATGTGCATATAGCACACTTACAGGCGAAACCCCATGAAAATTAATGAAAGCAGACAGCCTGAACGTAAAACAGTACTTTGCAAAGCGTTATTTAATAGCCAGCAACCTCTGGGTATGACCCAGGAAGACCTGGGTCGCGTCATTGGCCTGGACAGAACGACAGTGTCAAGACTAAAGTCTCGCGGACAACTGGATCCTGACTCCAAGGAAGGCGAACTCGCCACCTACCTGATCCGAATTTATCGGTCTCTTTTTGCATTAACGGGTGGCGATCAACAGGCCATGCATCACTGGATGCGCACAAACAATCATCATTTAAATGGCCGTCCACTGGATCTGGTGGGTCAAATTCAAGGACTGGTTCGTACGCTTGAATATCTGGATGCTATTCGCGGGAAAGTATAGATGGAAAACATATGGACGCGTTGTCATGGCATGGAACATAGTCAGCCACTGGAAATATTAGCCTTTCGCATTGTGGAGTCACAGGAAAGAATTGCAACAATGACCCTGGTTGATACCACAGAAGAACAAATGCTTCTGGAAGTCATGCTGGATGAAAGTAAACCAGCAACCGCGCTTGAAGATAATGGCTCGAAACATTATCTGATCACAACCCCTTTTCGCTATCCACCGCTCCCCTATGGTTCACGTTTTGGTCTACGCACGCGGCCCAGCTTGTTTTATGCCTCTCTGGATACCAAAACGACATTGGCCGAATGCGCCTATTACCGGTTTGTTTTCTGGCAAGGTATGGCAGAGCCTCCTCCTATGCAACGTCTTATGACTGAACATACGACTTTCGCAGTATCGGTCGAAACAGATATCGGCATTGCTTTGGAAAAAAAACCATTCATTGAATATAAAAGTGAAATAAGCAGTCCTGTCAGATACCAGGAAAGCCAGGCATTAGGTGAAGACATGAGAGCATCACAAGTCGAGGCGTTTACCTACCTGTCAGCACGTGACAGGCAACAAGGTATCAATATCGGCATATTCACACCGAGGGCAATCAAAAGTAAAAGACCGCTTCGCAAACAGCTCTGGTCTTGTATCACCACTACTCAGGAAGTTTCATTTATTCATTTACATGCAAAAACAAAACCCATTAGCTTTTCCCTGCAACAATTTCTGCAAAATGGCCGATTACCTGTGCCTGCTTGCTGACTACAATATTTTTTATGGATTGACGCCTATATTATGCACCCGGCTATCAGTGGAACATTACTCCAATGTGGATGAATTTTGTTCGAACACTGCATCACCTGTCATATTCCTGGTTTCGTTTGCAAAGCAATAATAAGCAGGCTTATCATCAATAAAAACCTGATGATCAAAAACAAACTGCGGGTTACCATCCAGTAAGCCTGCGGGTATCATCGTCAGCTGACTTTCCTTTAACCTGAAAAATAAATGGCTGCCGCACTGCTTGCAAAAGCCCCTTTCAGCCCATGCAGAAGAATCATATACAGCTATATTTTCTTCGCCGGTAAATGCTACATCAGTACCACAATCCACTGCCATCAAAGGGCCGCCTCCCCATTTTCTACACATACTACAGTGACAAGCACCTACACTACTGCTCATTTGATTGACATGGAATTTCACCGCACCGCAAAGACAACTGCCATTTGCTTCAGTCGATTTAGACATAAAAGGCTCCGGGATTTTTCTTGATTAAATAAATTGAACAGTAGCAAGATTCTCAGAATGCATTTTCAAACACTAAATCACCAGGTGGAGGCGTTGTGCGTGATTGATAACGGAGTAATAATAACGCAGACTAAATTGAGCAGTTATCACCAATAGTATCAGAGCGTACTTAAAGACTGTAGTTTAACGATAAATACGCTCAAATCCTCTGACGCTAAAACCGTTCATACGTTTATTGCCAACAATGATGACAGGAACACCTGTTGCGCCCATTTTCTTATAACGCTTTCTGGCTGCAACATCTTTCTCAATATCAAATTCAGTGTATGCAATACTATTTTGCCTGAAATAGTTTTTGGCTTTTTTACAATAGCCACACCACGCGGTTGTATACAGCGATACATTTTTCGAGCCAGTGGTGGCACTAGAGGTTTCTGATCCAGTACTGGTATTATTCGCACCGATATCTTCATAGCTGATACTGGTATAAGTATTTATTTCCAGCTTGAGGGTTTCAACGCTAACATGATCGGGTTTGTTATCGGTAAAATGAATGTTGCCCTGAACATCTGTCCATTTATAGATTTCAGCATTAACAAGACTGGAATAAATTACAAGCGAACTAATAATTATCAGGATGTGAATGAACAGTTTCCTTGTCATTAATCTCTATAAGATTTTATGCTTGTCGGCAGGCTTAACCTGCTTCCAGTCGCATCCTGACCAGTAGATCGCGGAAGGTTTTGCTGTCCAGAGAATCACGTAACAGAATAGCGGTACGCCGGCCGCCTTCGAGCAAGCGGAAATTTAATACGACAAGTTGTGTATGCACATAACTATTCGCTTGCAAATCAGCTCTATACTCATGCCCCTCACCATTGATTAATGTCCATTCACCATCATCACTCCAGACCATGTTAAGCAAGGCATATTTGCCGCGGCCGAGTACATGCACATTAAAAGTCGTATAAAAATTGGCCAATACAGCGACAGAAAGAACCAAGGCAAGCCAGCCGGGTACGGTCAGATTGGCTGCTACCACCAGAGCCATGCCATGCAAAAACAGCAGCGCAAGTGACAGATATGTTGAACTACGGGGTTGTAGATGTAGCGATTGATCGTATTTTTTTGATGACACTGGCAATTCCTTGATCTGCGGTTATGCTTTTACCCATCAGTAAGTCAAACAGGACGGCGTCCGGGTAATCCAACAAGACAGAAAATGCCTTTCTGCCCGATGGCTCCAGACTATCATATCCTTCTGATATAAAGTCTTTTAATAAAATATCAAGCTCCAGCATACCACGCCTGCAACTCCATAACAGCCGGTCTTTGCTGTAATCATTACTTGTATTGTCGGCCATAGGACTTGATTCTTTACAGGCTTGTTTCATTCATCTGTTATAAAAATCGAAATTAATTACATTCAATCAATTACTTACAAAATATTTTATATGGACCGCTTGAGCATCAGATTTTTTATGTTACCGATGGCCTTGGTCGGGTTCAGTCCTTTGGGACAAACATCAACACAGTTCATAATGGTATGACAACGAAACAGGCGATAAGGTCCTTCAAGGGCTTCGAGGCGCTCCTCTTCCGCCTGATCACGACTATCAGCAAGAAATCGCCAGGCTTGCAACAAAGCGGCGGGGCCGAGAAATTTATCCGGATTCCACCAGAATGAGGGACAGGCCGTTGAACAGCATCCACATAAAATACATTCATATAAGCCATCCAGTTGATCACGTTGTTGCGGAGACTGTTTATGTTCCACTTCAGGCTCGGGATCGTTCACAACCAGGTAAGGTTTCACATTGCGGTATTGCTGGTAAAACTGACTCATGTCGACAATCAGATCCCTGATAACGGGTAAGCCCGGCATAGGGCGCAGCGTAACCGGTTCCTTCAGACTGTCCAGCGGCGTGACACAGGCGAGTCCATTGCGACCATTTATATTCATCGCGTCAGATCCACAAACGCCTTCCTGGCATGAGCGTCGGAAACTCAGGCTCTCGTCCTGCTTCTTCAGTTCCAGTAGTGCATCCAGCAACATCATTTCCGCGGATACTTTTTGCAATTCCATTTCTTGCATATATGGCTTGTTATCGGTTTCCGGATTGTATCGGTAAATAGAAAATCGCATGGCAGGCTACTCTCAATAAACGCGTGGTTTTAGTGGGAAGGGTGCAACTGTCATCGGTTTTAATCGAACGGGCTTGTAGTCAAGGCGGCCATCCTGAAAATATAAAGTATGTCTGAGCCAGTTAGTATCATCCCGTTCAGTGAAATCAACACGCGAATGCGCGCCCCGGCTTTCTGTACGTGCCAGGGCTGAAGCCACTGTGGCGATACCAATATCCATCAGGTTCTCAAGTTCGAGCGCTTCTATACGCGCTGTATTAAAAATCTTGCTTTGATCCTGAATGCGCGCATTCTGAAGTCGTTGTTTCAACACTTTGACTTTTTCCAGACCCTCGGCCAACACACTGTGCTCGCGAAATACACCACAATGATATTCCATGACCTTGCGAAGCTCTGCTTTAAGCGCGGGCACTGACTCACCCTCACCACCTTTGTCCCAACGTGCCAGTCGGGTCATGGCCTGGTCAATCGCGGTATCATCCATTTGGCGATGATATCGATTGACCTTGAGAAAATCGATAATATGATTGGCCGCCGCACGACCAAATACCAGAATATCGAGCAATGAATTACCACCTAAACGATTGGCTCCATGCACTGATACGCAGGCACATTCTCCAGCCGCATACAAGCCTGGAACAGGTTCCTCCGGTCCTTCTTTAACGGGCGCAACCACCTGGCCGTTGCGGTCGGTCGGGATCCCTCCCATGGTATAGTGTGCCGTGGGATAAACAGGTATCGGGCTCTCGATAGGATCAACATGAGCGAAAGTCATCGCTGAATCACGAATGCCGGGAAGACGTTTCTTGATGATGTCAGCGCCGATATGATCCAGTTTCAAATAAACAAAATCCTTCTCCGGACCACAACCTCGCCCTTCCCTGATTTCAATGGCGATAGCACGACTGACAATATCACGACTGGCCAGGTCCTTGGCACGAGGCGCATAGCGTTCCATGAAACGCTCACCTTCTGAATTCACCAGATAACCACCTTCACCACGCACGCCCTCTGTAATCAGCATACCCTTACCGGCAATACCGGTGGGATGAAACTGAAAAAACTCCATATCTTGCAAAGGTACGCCGGCACGCAGGGCCATGGCCATGCCATCGCCGGTATTGATCAGGGCATTGGTGCAGGTACGAAACAATTGCCCGGCCCCGCCCGTGGCAATCAAGGTTGTTTTGGCTTCAATAAGAATCGGCTCACCGGTTTCAATCTCCAGCACCAGCGCACCTAGGATGTAACCATCATCATCCTTGATCAGATCGAGGGCAAAAAATTCATCAAAAAAATGCGTGCGTGCAGCAATATTCTGTTGATAAAGCGCATGCAATATAGCATGCCCGGTACGGTCAGCAGCTGCACATGTTCGCGATGCCTGCTCACCACCATAATCCTGACTTTGCCCACCGAAGGCACGTTGATAAATATTGCCGTCATCGCGACGTGAAAAGGGTACACCGAAGTGATCCAGCTCATAAACGACTTTAGGTGCCGAGCGACACATATACTCGATTGCATCCTGGTCGCCCAGGTAATCGCTGCCCTTGACAGTATCGAACATATGGAAGTGCCAGTTGTCCGGTGTGACATTAGCCAACGCGGCATTCACACCCCCTTGTGCTGCCACCGTATGTGAACGTGTCGGGAACACTTTTGAAACCACGGCCACTTTCGCATCAGCGCGTGATAATTGCAGCGCAGCACGCAGGCCGCCGCCACCAGCACCGATAATAAGGGAATCGAACTTTCTTCTTTTTATTGTCATTTCATTATTGCCAATAGCAGGATTCGGGATAGCCAGACCAGGCAGGCCAGCAAACCCAGACCTGCCAGCATTAATACCAGTGAGCGCGTCACAATGGGATGTATGTAGTCCATGATAACATCCTTGATACCCACCCAGGCATGCACCATCAACATCAGAAATCCGATAAAAATAATGACACTGTTGAACGGGCCAGTGATCCATTGAGACCAGCCCTGATAGTCAAACTGGTCAATCATCAGTATTGAGCTGACGAAATAGATAAGAAACAATCCAAGATACAAGGCACTGATTCGTTGCCAGACCCAGGTTCTAAGTCCTTGCGCCCGTCTGCTCAAAGCATACCACCGAAAAAGACCCATATTGGCACCAGCAAACCAATGGCAACAACAATGGCAGCGCTGAGTCGAGCTCCACATTTGCCCGAAACAATCTCTAAATCGACGAGGAAATAACGTATACCTGCGACAAAGTGGTGTGAAATTGCCCACAACAGCAGATATAAATACAGACTAACCAGAGGGTCTTTGGTGAGCTGTAAGGCAGAATTAAACGAACTTTGATTCGTCAATGAAAGCTCAAACAGGTAAATCAGGAAGGGCAAGGATAAGATGAGTAATACGCCCGCAACACGATGCAAAATAGAGGCAATAGCCGTGGGAGGTAATTTAATTTGCAGTAAATTGAGAAATACCGGCCTTGCTTTTTGTGAATGCATCCCCACCCTTTATAGGTTCTTCATTAGCTTATAAGTTAGTATACTTGGAAATTAACGCAAGTCTTTCTTTAAATTTGTTTATTTGACAGTATTAGATAAAGTTGGTGGGTATATTGTCGATACAGTCGGCATCAATACCTTTGTCGAGTAAATGACTCATCAGGACACAGTATAGCCATGAAACAAGACTGGAAGGATTTTCTTATCAATAGCGGTGCTGAATACCAGGATGGTGTATTGCAACACTTTGGCAACCCGGTGCGCGAACTTAAACTCTCCAGCCATGGTGATATTATCACCGACCTGTCTCACACGGGTTTGATAGCGATTCGCGGTGAAGAGGCGGAACAGTTTTTACAGGGCCAGTTTACCAATGATATTCGTAAAGTCGATGACACACATGCACAAATCAGTGGTTATTGCAGCCCGAAAGGACGTTTATTGTCGAATTTTCTCATTTTCAGGAGGAATGACAGTTATTTCCTGCGCATGCCCGAAGCATTGATCGAGAACACCATTAAAAGACTGAAGATGTTTGTATTGATGTCCAAGGTCGTCATTGAGGATGCCAGTCAAGGTCAGATCCATATCGGTTACTGTGGGCCCCATGCCAGTAAAGAATTGTCCGGTTTATTTGAGAACATTCCGGAAAATGATCTGGAAACTCTCCAGAGTGGCAATATCACTATCATCCGGCTACCGGGCATGAACCCTCGTTTCGAGATTCTGGGACCTCTGGATGAGATAAAAAAACTCTGGACTGCACTGAATGTAAGAGGTGCTCCCGTTGGTTCTGAAGTATGGTCATGGCTCACTATCCAGAATGGATTGCCCATTATTACTGCCAATACAGTAGATGCGTTCGTACCTCAAATGGTCAATATGCATCACATCAACGGCGTCAGCTTTAAAAAAGGCTGCTATACGGGTCAGGAGATTGTTGCCCGCATGCAATACCTGGGAAAACTGAAGAGACGCATGTACCTGGCCCACATTAACTGCAATCAGCCACCTACAGAAGGTGATGCCCTTTTTGCAGCATCCTCGAAAAGTGGCCAGGGTGCAGGAAAAATTGTCAATGTCAGCCCTGCTCCTGATGGAGGATTTGATGTATTGGCCGTTATAGAAATCAGCAGCGTGGATTCCGGCAGCATCCATCTGGGAGACTCATCCGGGCCTGAGCTGGAATTCATGGACTTACCTTACTCCACGCAATCCGGAGAAGAGGCTAAATAAATCAATCAAACCAGCGGGAGAACAGCTAGTGGATACAGAAGAACAAATACTGGAAGGCTTCCTGGAAGACCTTCACCAAAACCGACTCATTCTACCGACACTCCCGGAAGTGGCACTCAAGGTAAGAGATGCCGTCGAAAGCGATAAGGCCAGTGCCGGTGAAATTGCGAAAATCATCAGCATGGATGCCGCCTTGTCAGCAAGACTGCTACAGGTTTGCAACAGCCCACTATATCGCACACGCCGAAGCGTCGATGATTTGCAAACAGCCGTGGCTCGATTAGGCAATATTCAAGTCAGAAACCTGGTTAGCAGCCTGGTCATGCAACAAATGTTTCAGGCCACATCCGATGTACTGGATAAAAAAATGCGCATGGCCTGGGAACACTCCACCAATGTTGCATCCATCAGCTATGTTTTGGCTACAGCGGCGGGCATACCCAAGGACCAGGCCTTACTCGCAGGACTTATTCATGATATTGGTGCATTACCTATCATTGTGCACGCTGAAGATATTCCAGAGTTACGTGATGATAAAGTGCTGCTGGATAATGTTATCAATAAATTACATACCATGATCGGCGAAAAAATTCTTAAAGACTGGCAGTTCCCGCAAAGTCTGATTGATGTTGCAGCGCAGCACGAAAACCTGCAACGTGATCCGGAAACTGAGGTTGACTATGTTGATGTTGTTATAGTGGCCAACCTGCAAAGTTACATTGGCACTGATCACCCATACAATGAGCTTGACTGGAATACCATCCCTGCCTTTCAACGACTGGGCATTGAGCCTGAAATTAACATTGTAGATATAGAAGAAAACCAGGAAAGCTTGCAGGAAGTTAAATCAATGCTCTCGTTCTGATATAAACAGGATGATAATAGCAAGGAGCTTAAAATATTTAGCGGAATAAGGTTTTATTATTGTTTATCAAAAATGATGAACCATTACAGGACCTGCTGGAGAAAAGCGCTCTTTTTTCTCTCACTAACATTCTCATCCAGTGTAAAATAAAAACTGGCACCCATCCCTGCCTCGCCTTCAGCCCAAATTTCACCATGATGCTTCATGATAATGCGTTGCACGATGGCTAATCCTACGCCACTACCAGTAAACTCCTCGCTGGCATGCAAGCGTTGAAAAACATGGAACATTTTTTCTGAATAGTGCATATTAAACCCGATACCATTATCACGTATGAAATAAAGGTGCTTGCCATCTGTAAATATCTCTCCTATCTCGATACAGGGTGAATCCACACCGGAGGTAAATTTCAGAGCATTATCGATGAGGTTTTCCAGCATTATACGCAGTAGCCGGGCATCACCCTTTACCTTCAAATTATCGGCTATTTTATATTGCAGTACGCAATCAGGGATTATTTCTTTTGCACATTTGATTACCACCCTGGCAAGATGAGACAAATCAACTTCTTCAAAAACCATTTCATCCATAGAAATTCTTGAAAGCATTAACAGGTCATCAATCAATTCACCCATACGTTTACTGGCACACCGCACGCGTCTTAAATAATCATTCGCCTGATCGTCAAGCATGTCGGCATAATCTTCCTGCAAGGCCAGACTGAACCCATCGATGGCCCTTAAAGGGGCACGCAAATCATGGGACACTGAATAATTATAGGTATCCAGATCCTGACTAATACGGGATAACTCGAGGGTACGCTCTTCTACTTTTTCTTCCAGGCTCTCGTGGTATTTCGCCAGCTCTCGCTCTGCTTCCTTTCGTCGGGTAACGTCACGCAGTAACAAAACTGATGTCAACTGGCTATTGATCTTTTTCACAGGGCATAGACGAAGCTCAACTGATAATACAGAATCATCGTCAAGCAACAACTCAATATCCAGCGTCTCGTCATAGACAAACTCTTCAGCTTTTCCGGCAATCAATTGCTGCATGCGTAATTGATCGGCAGTATCATTACCGCGCAACACCTTATCCCAATGGCAATTCATGACACTATCTTTTGACCTGACTAACAAGGCTTCTGCCGATGAATTGAGCAGCTTGATATTAGCCTCCTTATCGAGACCAATTAATGCATCGGAAATACTGGAAAAAACTTCTGTAGAACAAGCTGCTTTATAAAGTTGCTTATCAAGATCAGATTTATATAATGCCATCGCAATATTGGCATTTAATTCACGTGGCGAATAGGGTTTGAGAATGTAGCCGAAAGGCTCGGTTATTTTTGCGCGATCAAGAATCTCTTTATCGTCATAAGCCGTGAGATAGACGACGGGTATACCGTGATTTTGCTGAATTTTCTGCGCCGCCTCAATTCCGTCGATCTCGCCTGGCAACATAATGTCCATCAAAATAATATCGGGGACGAGGGCATGAAGTTCAGATATGGCTTCCTCGGCTGTGGTAAACATACCGACGACGTTATAACCAAAATCCTCCAGGTGAATACCAATCTCCCTGGCCAATAGAATTTCGTCCTCGACTATAAGGACTTTTGCATTTGTCATTACTTCAATTTCCTTATATCTTCTGACAATATTGCTAACTGCAATAAATATCACAAGCTGACAACATATAATGATACCTGGAGCAATCCCTTCAAGAAAAAACCAGACCCATAAACCGCCAGAAACCCAATAAGCTACTTGCTTACTAAAGATTACCCTGGTGTTTATTGACTCTTGTTAACATGCACCACTGCCCTGCGTATGTATGTTATTTAATTATTATTAGTATTGTTATAAATAGACTAGACTGCTATTTCCAATTTGTAAACACCTCTGAAAAGTGCGGTCTATCTGCTCACAGACAATGAGATTATCGATGAAAACAGATCGCAGATCATTATTACTGGATAGTCGTTATTTTTAAATAGTTAAACATATTCAAGTACTTATACTAAATAACCTCAAGCATGATACTCATTGCGGTCAATGGCACGTGTTCATTTAACATACACAGCATTATTGACATAAGTCAACTCACTTTTAATGAAAATATGTTCTACTTAATTCTACGGTACTACATGCGCCAATCTCTCGGGGTTGGCTAATTTGTATGTAAAAAATAAATTATATCAGGAATCCTTTATGAGCAAATCTACACTATTGATCATGGCTACACTTGCTGCGTTTACATTTCATGGCAGTCCTGTCATGGCCAAGGAATTTAAAGTCGACTGTTCATCTCTCAGTGACTGCATGGACAAGGGTGACAAACTGACGAAGAAACGTAAGCTTTCACTAGCCCTCGAAGCATATAGAAATGCCATCAAATTCGATACTAACGACAAGGATGCATGGAGAAAATTTGAAAAAGTAGTCGTGCGCATCTCCGAAGAAGGTGGCTGTTAAACACCCCGAACAGGTCTTAATCATGTTGAGTATAAAGAAGCAATGGCCCTTCTGGGTAAGTGGTGTATTTGTCGGTGTAGCCGAAGTCATGAACTATATTGCCCTCGAAAAGCCCATCGGGCTGACCACAGGACTGGTTGAAATGACCTCGGCATTTGAACGAACAGTGGCGCCTGGCATCGACTGGTGGTCAAGGGCCTACGACCCGAATGTTCACTGGATTATCATTGGCGTTGTGCTCGGTGCGTGGTTCGTGGCCCGTATGGAAGGGGAATCTCGTGGCTGGGTCAAGTATCCTCCACGCGCATTGATGTTTGCATTTGCCGGTGGGTTCTTTTTCAGTTTCGGCACACGACTGGCAAAAGGCTGTACAACACATCATTTTCTCGGTGGCCTGCCATCGATGTCAACGGCATCGTTAATGTACTTGCTTGCCATCCTGCCGGCGGGTTTCATCACCTTTTATTTCATGAGCAAGGCCGGCATCGGTAATGTCTTTAAAGGACAGGAAAACAAATCCACGGCCGATTATGGTCACCAGCATGGTGGCAAAATGGCGCTTGATGGCCTGGCCTGTTCGGCTAGTCAACCTTACAATCCACACAGAGACTGGTTGCGTGTTTCACTTCTGGTACTACTGCTGGCTTTTTTCCTGAACGCCATCATTGGCTCATTTATTTATGGAACCAGTGATGGACTGTTCGGCTGGAATTATGCCATCAGCACGATTGGCTGGGGTCTGGCGACCTGGCTATTACTGGTCGGTATTATCGCCGGTGTCGGCATGGCTAAAACCGGCTTTGGTACCGAATGCGCTTTTATGACGCCCGAAATTTCCATGGGCCTGGATCACCAGGAAAATTTCTTTGAAAAGCGCTGGAAAATTTCCGGGTCGACACGTGTCATGTTCCGCTCGATGTCACCTTTTACCGCCATCTTTATAGAGATATTGATACTATGGATAGCGATTGTCATCGGCTGGCAGTTTTTCGATATCAAATTACCTTTAGGTATGAACCCTAGCTGGATACTGCTATTGGGTGCCGCCATGCAGGGTTTCGGCTCAGTAGCCATGATCGGATGCGAAATTCGCACCTATATGCGCCTTGGCCTGGGTTACATGACAGCAGTGGCAGCATTCCCCGGATTCCTGCTGGGCTACCTGCCTTATACCCTGTTTCAGGACGAGTGGGAAGAACTCGCACGCGACACCATGATTACCAAGGTCAAACACGTACCTGATATTTTTGGTTACGACCCCACTATACAGGCGCTGACTGCGCTGGGTTATGGCCTGTTAATCGCATGGCTGCTGTACTGGAGCATCAAGCGAGGTATGCGTCTTACCGGCTTCTCATTCCGTGATTTAATGACCCATGCCAATGATGATCTGGCCATCAAATACTTTAAGCGTATGCAATCCACAACAACTTCTAATGACAGCAGTACTGACAAAAAACAAAATACACCATCCGGATTAGACGGGGCTGTTCCACAGCAATCCTGACATGATCACGCGACGCCATTTCATACAGGCCGCCATGGGAATGATGTGTATCCCCTACCCGCTACTGGCCAGCTTACACGTCCATAGCTCGTTATCATGGGATGAATTCCTCGCTGGCATGAGGGAACTGTCAAGTTTGCATACAAGTCCATCCACGTTATTGTCTGATGTTTCCGATCAAGGCATTAAGATTTTACGGCAACTGGATGTTGACTCAAATAGCTTCATGCAAGCGATCGAGAGTTCTTATGAAAGCGGCAATCGATTCTGGTTGTGGCAGCGACTGGTCAAGGAGCAAGGCATGAATGGCGGTATTCTGCATGTAGAGAATCAACAAGCCATTCCGCTACACGATCACCCGCACGCTATTGGCATGTTACGCATGCTCAGTGGTGAAGCCGAAGTCTGGCAATTCGACAAGGTTTCCACACAATCAGCGACGGACGGCAGCCAACAAGCGACATTGCGATTGTTATCACACAAACTTCTGAAGCCGGGTGATACCGCTATTCTCACTCCTGCCGTGGGTAATATACATGCTGTCAAGGCCAGGAGTCCGCGATGTAGTATGCTGGATTTTTTCATTCCGCCTTATAAGAAAAGCGAGCGCTCCTGGTACACACCACTCACTGGTGGACTCAATGAAAAGCAACTTGTTTGCACACAGACACCTGAACATGAATTTTCCCAGACATAATTATTATGTCAATCACAACATTTATAGAAAGCAAACCCGGAGGAATAAAACCATGAAAACATCACCATTTTTTAACCACGTGGCGACAGGCATCGTCTTGTTGATCATATCAATGGGCGTTTCAACAATGACCATGGCCGACCAGGACTGGTCAACATTGTCAAAAAAGAAACAAACCACGTTGGGCTTATACATGACTGCAAAACAATCCTATGAGCATATGCAAAAAAATGCAGACAACAGCCTGTTTCTCGATGTGCGCACACCTGCCGAGCTTAACTACCTGGGGGCTGCCAGTGTTATGGATGCCAATGTGCCGACAGTATTCATGGATCGCACACAATGGAACGACAAGAAACGTCGATTCAAACGTATTAAAAACGAGAATTTTGTCAATGATGTAGGTATGCGTCTGAAACAAAAAGGCTTGTCTAAAAATGATACTGTCATCCTCATGTGCCGCTCCGGTAAACGTAGCGCTTCAGCAGTCGACATGCTGGCCAAGAACGGCTACACGAAAGTCTACACTGTGGTCGATGGCTATGAAGGCGATAAATCAAAAACAGCGCCTAATAAAGGAAAACGTACAGTGAACGGCTGGAAAAATTCCGGCTTACCCTGGACTTATGTTCTTGACAGGGATTTAATGTACGGCGTATCAAAATAAATAAAGGGCGCAAATTGCGCCCTTTATTTTCCCCCTGCTATGGAATGTAATATCTAAATGTATTATTCCGGACGCATATGCGGAAACAATAATACATCCCTGATCGAGGGTGAGTCGGTAAACAACATCACCAGCCGGTCAATGCCTATTCCTTCTCCCGCAGTTGGTGGCATGCCGTGCTCAAGCGCACAGATATAGTCAGCATCAAAATGCATGGCCTCATCATCACCGGCTTCTTTTTCTTCTACCTGCTTTTTAAACCTTTCTGCCTGGTCTTCCGCATCATTAAGCTCGGAAAAGCCATTAGCCACTTCACGGCCACCGACAAAAAACTCGAAGCGATCGGTGACGAAGGGATCATCATCATTTCGTCTTGCCAAGGGAGAAACCTCGGTGGGATAGGCGGTAATAAATGTAGGGTCCATCAAACGATGCTCCACTGTCTTTTCAAAAATCTCGATTTGTATTTTACCTAAGCCGTAACTGTCTTTAAGCGGGATACCCAAATCGCTGGCGACTTTTCTCGCCTGCTCAATATCCTGTAACATATCAATGTTGATTGAATCATTATAATGCAGTATTGATTCCACTATGGTCATGCGTGCAAAAGGTTTGCCAAAATCATACTCATCGCCCTGATACTTGATTTTGGTGGAACCAATAACATCCTCGGCAATACCGCGTAACATGTCTTCGGTCAGATTCATCAGATCTTTGTAATCGGCGTAGGCTTCATAAAATTCGATCATCGTGAACTCGGGATTATGACGCGTGGATAAACCTTCATTACGAAAGTTACGATTGATTTCATAGACACGTTCAAAACCACCCACCACCAGTCGCTTCAGATACAATTCAGGTGCAATGCGCAAGAATAAATCCATATCCAGTGCATTATGAAAAGTGGTAAACGGTCGCGCTGTGGCACCGCCAGGTATGACTTGCATCATCGGCGTTTCAACTTCCATGAAGTTTCTGCTATCAAGAAAGTTGCGGATATAGGTAATGATGCGATTACGCGTCTGGAACGTGTTGCGAGTCACTTCATTCATTATTAAATCGATATAACGCTGGCGATAACGTGATTCAGTGTCTGTCAGGCCCTTGAATTTTTCCGGTAAAGGACGCAAGGCCTTGGTTAAAAGGCTGATGGTCTCGATCTTGACTGACAATTCACCCTTATTGGTTTTCATGAGGATACCTTCACCGCCAATGATATCGCCAATATCCCATTTCTTGAACTGTTCGTTATACACACCCTCAGGCAAGTCATCGCGTACCACATAAAACTGTATACGCCCGGACATATCCTGAATGGTAGCGAAGCTGGCTTTACCCATGACGCGCTTGAGCATCATACGCCCGGCTACACTCACACGGATGTTTAATTCTTCCAGCTCTTCCTTGCTTTTGTCACCATATTCAGCGTGTAATTCACCCGCCACCACATTGCGCCGGAAATCATTCGGGAAAGCATTGCCCAGTTCGCGTAACGCCGTTAACTTGGCACGACGCTCGGCTATGAGTTTGTTTTCATCCACTGGAACTGTTTGTTCAGAATCGTTATTGTCTTTCATGTTATTTTCTTTGTATTTTATAAACCGCTTTTTAAACTTGCTTCAATAAAACTGTCGAGATCGCCATCCAGTACTGCCTGGGTATTGCCTGTCTCCATGCCGGTGCGCAGGTCCTTG
>Ga0316205_10003059_pt1 | contig 16290 bp, 13 predicted proteins | sample 3monthpyrite_MG_FD_204941 | JGI IMG/M metagenome (GOLD analysis project Ga0316205, IMG submission 204941) | Microbial mat bacterial communities from mineral coupon in-situ incubated in ocean water Damariscotta River, Maine, United States -... | ecosystem: Environmental > Aquatic > Marine >... | reverse complement strand
CGCGACCTTAACATCTCCGCTTGGTACAGTGGTACAGTTGTTTGATGGACCTGGAATTCCAGCCACGCAGTATGGATGTAGTGGAGACGACATTAATGCTTCTTTTGATGACGCGGCTGCGTTAACCGCTACTGATTTCGAAAATATGTGTAACGGAACGGCACCGACTATTTCTGGAGCATTTCAATCAATGGATCCAATGGCAAACTTCAACGGTGAGTCAATTACTGGAGTCTGGACATTAACCATTTATGATAGCTATACAGCAGGTGACGATGGAGTTTTAAATGACTGGAGTTTAGAATTGTGTACTGCACCACTGACATGTACAGATCCAGATATTCCAACTGTTTCTGGAACGGCATCCATCTGTTTGGGAACCACGACCACTTTATCGATAGGTTCAGGAAACTTAAACGATGCAACGGATTGGGAGTGGTACACGGGATCATGTGGTGGAACGTCGATTGGTACGGGAACATCAATTGCCGTAACACCAGGTGCGGCAACAACATATTATGTGCGAGGTGAAGGAGGCTGCGTTACCCTAGGTGCGTGTGCTTCATTTACAGTGACTACAAACCCAACATACAATGAAACGGCAAACGCGACGATTTGCGCGGGTCAGACCTATGCCTTCGGAGCCCAAACATTAACGGCTACGGGAACATACACAGAGTTATTTACGTCAGCACAAGGCTGTGATTCCTTAGTTATTCTGTCATTGACGGTGAACCCAACGTACAACGAGACGGCAAGCGAATCCATTTGTACTGGACAAACGTACATCTTTGGGACGCAAACATTGACTACGGCTGGAACATATACGGAAGTATTTAGTTCTGATGCAGGTTGTGATTCAACAGTAATTTTAACACTTACTACGATTACTTCGTACAACGAAACGGCAAGTGCAACAATTTGCGTTGGTCAGACATACACCTTCGGAACGCAGACCTTAACTACTGCAGGAACATACACAGAATTGTTTACATCTGCAGGTGGCTGCGACTCAACGGTAATTCTGACATTAACGGTGAACCCAACGTATAATGAGACAGCAAGTGCTTCAATTTGCACTGGGCAAACGTATACATTTGGAACGCAGACCCTAACTGCTCCTGGGACATATACAGAGCTATTTACGTCCACAAGTGGCTGTGATTCATTAGTCGTTCTGACATTGACTGTGAATTCAACATACAATGAGACTGCGAGTGCATCAATTTGTACGGGACAAACATATACATTTGGAACGCAGACCTTAACTGCTCCGGGAACATATACAGAATTGTTCACTTCGGTTGGTGGTTGTGATTCATTAGTGGTACTTACACTTAGTACGATTACCGCATACAATGAAACTGCTAATGCAACGATTTGTGCAGGTCAAACATATATGTTCGGAACACAAACGTTAACTGGGCCAGGAACATACACAGAGTTATTTACATCTACAGGCGGTTGTGATTCAACTGTAATTTTAACATTGACAGTAAATCCAACGTACAATGAGACGGCAAGTGCATCCATTTGTACAGGACAGACTTATACATTTGGGACACAGACCCTAACTGCTCCAGGAACGTACACAGAGTTGTTTAGTTCGATTAGTGGTTGTGATTCATTAGTCATCCTGACATTGACTGTGAATTCAACATACAATGAAACTGCGAGTGCATCAATTTGTACGGGACAAACGTATACATTCGGAACGCAGACCTTAACTGCTCCAGGAACGTATACAGAATTGTTCACTTCAGCTGGAGGGTGTGATTCATTAGTGGTACTTACACTAAACGTGTCAAGCGGTTATGTGACAAATGAAACAGCATCGATTTGTGATGGCAATACATATACCTTCCCAGATGGAACAATTGGCACAACGACGCAAGTGTACACAAGTGCTTTGACGAGTGTTGGAGGATGTGATAGTACAATCGTAACTGCGTTGACTGTGTTGCAACCAGTAGTTCTTACACAAGCTGCTGAGATGTGCGAAGGTGCAAGTTATACATTCCCTGATGGAAGTGTAGGTACAACCACACAAGCACAGACGAGCGTATTGACTGGAGCAAATGGATGTGATAGTACAATTGTTACCGCATTGACAGTTCATCCAGCATATAACTATACTGAAAGTGTCGTGATTTGCTCAGGTGAGTCGTATACATATCCTGATGGTACAACGGGAAATGCAGACGAAACTCATACAAGCTTGTTGTCTTCGGTAAATGGATGTGACAGCATTATCATTACTGCCTTATCGGTGGAAACGGTAGATGCTTCAGTGACGCAAACAGGCGCAACATTAACAGCGAACCAAATAGGTGCGACATATCAGTGGATTGATTGTGACAATGGAAATACGGCGATTGCAGGTGAGACAAATCAGACATTCTCGGCAACAGCGACAACTGGAAATTATGCGGTTGTGGTGACAATTGGGAATTGCTCCGATACCTCTGGATGTTACTTGGTAGATTACACTTCTCTTGAGGACATCGTTGGAGGATCAGTTACGGTCTTTCCGAACCCAACGGATGGTGTTGTAAACATCACGTGGCAAGGTGAGGTAACCAAAATTGAGGTGACCGATGCGAAAGGAAAACTGATAAAGCGCGTTGAAGAATTCTCAGAGAATGCATATCAGTTAGAGTTAGTTGAATTTAGCTCGGGAGTGTACTTCATTCATATTGAAAGCATGTACGGTAGAACTGTTCATGATCTTATAAAATTGTAGAAAAGACGAGAGGAAAGGCGGTTAGTTTAACTGCCTTTCTTTTTGCAGATGGATGTCTTCGGCAATGGTATCAGAATAAAGATTACTTTTGTTATAAGAGCTTAAACCATGGAGGAATCTAAGAAAATAGCCGTCATTGGGGGTGGAAGTTGGGCAACAGCATTGGTTAAAATTCTGTGTAACAACGTTTCATCTCTTAATTGGTACATGCGTAATGAAGAAGCAGTTGCGCACATCTTAAAATTCCGTCACAATCCTAATTATTTACAATCAGTCGAGTTTGATATAAACAAAATCAATGTCAGTACTGATTTGGAAGCTATGATCCGACCGGCAGACATTGTCATCATAGCAACACCCTCTGCATTTTTGGTAAAGTTGTTTGAAGATTTTCCAACTGAGTTGCTTGCAGATAAAATGGTTTTTTCGGCAGTGAAAGGAATCATCCCTGAATACCATGCAATTCCTGCGCGCTTCATTCATAAAACCTTTGGAACACCCTACGACAATATTGGAATTATCTGTGGTCCATGTCATGCGGAAGAAGTTGCCCTTGAGCGATTATCATATTTGACCATTGCTTGCCAGGATGATGAAACTTCTGAAGAGATGGCTGATTTATTGGCGTGTCGTTATATCAAAACGACCGTTTCTGATGATCTGTTCGGAACTGAAATTTCAGCAGTCTTGAAAAACGTGTATGCCATTGCTTCTGGTATTTGTTCTGGTTTAGGATACGGAGATAACTTCCAGTCTGTTTTGATTTCAAATGCAATTCAGGAGATAGAAAATTTAATTGATGAGATGAGTCCGATTCACCGTGATGTGAAATCTTCGGCGTATCTGGGAGACCTTTTGGTGACAGCGTATTCAAAGTTTTCGAGAAACAGAACCTTTGGATTCATGATCGGAAAAGGATATTCTGTAAAAACTGCTCAGCTTGAAATGGACATGGTTGCAGAAGGCTATTATGCTACAAGAAGTGTAATTGAGATCAAGAATAAGTTTCAGGTAGAAATGCCCATCGTTGAGGCGGTTCACAATATCTTGTACGAGAAAATTTCTCCTGTTATAGAAATGCGAATTTTAACGGATAAGTTAAATTAGTAACAATAGAGGTTTTCCTCTTTTTCCCACCAACCGTACCCACATTAAATTTCTACATTTGTCGAAGCATTCGGATTCGTCTCCGAAACTTTTTAAGAACGTGGACGTGAGTCCTTGATAAATTGAATGATTGGGAATGCGGGTTTTTAAGTTTGGTGGAGCATCCGTAAAAGATGCCAAAGCTGTTCAGAATGTTGCGAGTATAGTGTCTCTTTTTAAAGGAGAAAAATTGGCAATTGTTGTTTCTGCGATGGGCAAAACGACCAATGCGATGGAAAAAATCGTAGATGATCTCTGGAACCGAAACAAAGAAGGTTTTATCAGTCAAATTGATGAACGCAGAGACTTTCATTTTGCAATTCTTGATGAGTTATTTCCCGAAAAGAACGCTGAGATTTATGGATTGGTTGATAAAGAGTTTGAGACGCTGAAAGGGATGTATGATAGACCAGTTCCAGACAATTATGATTTTGAATATGACCAAATTGTATCGTTTGGAGAGGTGATTTCCACCAAGATCGTCAATGCATACCTGCAACAACAGGGCGTTTCTTCTCGCTGGGCTGATGCAAGAACATTAATACGTACAAACCATACGCACCGTGAGGCTGAAGTTGAATGGGAAAAGACAGAGCAGCTTTTTACAGAACGGTTTTTACCACATTATTCTGAAGTTGATGTCCAGATCACTCAAGGGTTTATTGGTCACACGGCTGAAGGAATGACAACTACGTTGGGACGCGAAGGATCTGATTTCACAGCTGGAATTATGGCTTACTGTTGCAACGCAGAAAGTGTTACCATTTGGAAAGACGTTCCTGGGATGCTCAATGCCGATCCAAAGTGGTTCGACAATACGATAAAACTGGACAGCATTTCATTTAGAGAAGCCATTGAATTGTCCTACTACGGAGCCTCCGTTATTCATCCAAAAACGGTCAAGCCGCTTCAAAACAAACAGATTCCCTTGTATGTGAAATCGTTTATTGATCCACATGCTGAAGGAACAATCATTCAAGCCTCAACTTCAAAAGATCATTTGATTCCATCGTTTATTTTCAAGATGAATCAGGTGCTGTTTTCAATTACACCAAAGGATTTTTCCTTTCTCGTAGAAAAGAACTTGAGCGATATTTTTGCACGCCTTTCCAAAGCGAATGCGAAGATTAACTTAATGCAGAATTCAGCACTGAATTTTTCAATCCTTTTGGATGAAGAAAAGATAGATCTGGATAAGATTTTGTCACTGTTTGAAGATTCATACCACGTGAAGTTTAATTCAGACCTTGAATTGGTAACAATTCGTCACTACGATCAGGCTACAATTGACCGCGTGACAGTGGATAAAGAGGTGCTTCTCGAACAAAAAACGCGTGAAACAGCTCGCTTGATCGTTAAGCAAAAATAGTTCTATAAATACCAGAAAAAGGTTAGTCTCAAACCCGTCTTAAACAGCTATATTTGTAATCATTCTAAATTAGAAAGGCAACTTAATTGGAACCCTTAAAATTTTGAATTCGTAGCATGATGAGTGAACTCCTTCTTTCTAAAATTCGTGACGGACAATCAGTGATTGTGCGATCAATTGAAGAGTCAAAACTCAAGGTCAAATTAATGGAAATGGGATTGATAGAGGGGAAGTGCTTAAAAGTACTTTTCCGTGCTCCACTCGGAGACCCTATTGCGTTCGATGTCGAAGGATATGTGCTCTCGTTAAGAAAGGACGAAGCGAGTCTTATTACCGTTGAATATCAAAGTTCAGAGACTTCATGAAAATTGCACTGTTAGGAAATCCAAACACTGGAAAAAGCTCGGTGTTCAATATGCTTACTGGTATGAGGCAGCATGTTGGGAATTTCCCAGGTGTAACGGTGGACAAGAAGGTTGGAAAACTGGTTTCAGATTCTGGAACGCATGAATTAATTGACTTTCCGGGAACTTATAGCGTTTACCCAAGATCGAAAGATGAGGAAGTTGTTTACAAGAGCTTATGTGACGAGAAAAGCGACAATTATCCTGGAGCAGCAATCGTTGTTGTAGATGCCTCCAATTTGGAGCGAAACCTATTGTTATTTACGCAAATATATGATCTTCAGCTACCCGTAATCATGGTGCTGAACATGACAGATGTTGCACGGAAGCAAAACAAGATCCACGATGTTCATGCACTGGAAGAATTATTTCCAGAAGCAATAATCTTAGAAACGAACGCAAGAATTCGTACAGGAAAACAGCGAATTCTGGATGCCATTACGAATTTAAAGGAACGAAAGGGACACAAGTTCCAACCAGAAATAGAGATTGCGTCTGTGGATGATGTCCCTGCGCAGGAAAAAGAAACAGAAGCAAGGTTTAGACGAATTTCAGAAATTTCACACGTTGAAAAGGTGAAGGAAAAGCCGACTGAAACTAGATCAAATAAACTCGATAGAATTCTTGTCCATCCGATTTTTGGATACCTGATCTTCGCAGTGATTCTCATTATAATATTTCAGTTCATTTACGCCTTCGCACAGATTCCAATGGATCTTATTGATGGTGCCTTTGCTTCCTTTTCTGGGTGGACGAATTCCGTTCTTCCTGCTGGAATTATGACAGATTTGGTGACGCAGGGAATTATTCCTGGTATTGGAGGGGTAGTAATTTTCATTCCTCAAATTGCTCTGCTCTTTTTCTTTATAGCGATATTGGAAGAGACTGGATACTTATCACGCGTGGTATTTATTATGGATCGCGTGATGCGTCCGCTTGGGTTGAACGGAAAGAGTGTCGTGCCATTACTTTCGAGTGTTGCCTGTGCTATTCCGGGAGTGATGTCCGCAAGAACAATTTCAGATTGGAAGGAGCGAATGATTACGATTATGGTGGCTCCATTGATGAGTTGTAGCGCACGAATTCCCGTATATACTTTATTGATTGCCTTGGTGATTCCCAACGAGAAAATCTTCGGTTTCATGAATGTACAAGGTCTAGTTCTCTTCGGACTCTATGCGCTTGGAACAATCAGTGCTTTGCTAATCGCAGCCTTGTTGAAATGGTTTATCAAAACGCGTGATACAGGATTCTTAATGCTTGAAATGCCCGCGTATAAAGCCCCACATTGGCGAAATGTTGGAATTGTACTTTGGGAAAAAGTCCGTTTGTTCGTTTGGGATGCGGGAAAGATCATTGTCGCAATTTCCATTGTGCTGTGGGCTATGGCAACTTTTGGGCCTGGTGATCGCATGGAAAAGGCAGCAGTTTTGGCGCATGAGCAGGCAACTATTCAGCAGCTTTCTGAGGAGGACGAGAGCCGTTTGGTCGCTTCGGCAGAACTGGAGAATTCCTACATTGGAATTATGGGAAAAGCAATTGAACCAGCAATTGAACCCCTTGGTTATGATTGGAAAATTGGGATTTCGCTGATCACCTCCTTTGCGGCACGTGAGGTGTTTGTTGGATCGATGGCTACAATCTATGCTGTGCAAGACGGTGGAACGCGGAACGCGCCACTTATCGAAAAAATGCGCGAGGAAAGACGCTCGGACGGGACAGTTGTATACTCTTTGGCTGCAGGCGTGTCATTAATGGTGTTTTATGTGTTTGCAATGCAGTGCATGGCTACACTTGCGGTTGTAAAGCGCGAAACAAAGAGTTGGAAATGGCCGCTGATCCAAATTGGATATATGGGCGTATTGGCGTACCTTGGTGCTTGGATAACATTTATTCTTCTATCATAATGCAAACAGTACTTGTCATAGTAATTATAACAACTGCAACCGCTTATTTAGGTTGGCAATTCTATCAGCGCTTTTTTGCGAAGGATAAAAAATGTGATGGCTGCGCTGTGAATAAAATGATGTCTGTCGATAAAAATTCTTAGCTGCCTGTTTTAAGAGGTGGTGCCGCTAATAACAATTTCTCCTCCGTGTGCAGCCTCGTCGCCTAGAGGTTTTGAAGAAGGAATCGAAAATGAGTTTACTGTGATGATGTATAAGACAGGGGGTGAATAAACTGTCAAAATGATTAACAATTGGAAAATCCTATTCCTATAAATCATTTACATAGCCTTTTGCCTTTCCTTTTCTCCTCGGTCTATTCATAGTTCGCAGTTTAAGACAAAGGTTTAAAAATTGAGCGTACTTTACCTTCCCTGGAACCCATTTTCTTTTCAATGCCATCCGTTGTACAAGTTTATTGTATTGTGGATGAGCTCCTCCGAATTTTATATGGTGCAATTTGCCTTTATCCAGTGTTTTGTCACGTAAGTGATTGGTGCCTGTCCTGCCACTTGGCATCATCATACCATTTGGGTGTGAATTTGCCCAATCTCTTGGGATTTCAAAGTGTTTACAAACGGCGGCAGGTATTAAATGTTGTGCTTCCCTTCCTCGTTTCCAGATTTTGAAACTGAGGGCTTTGGGACTTAGTTTATACCGAGATCTCCCTAAAGCATATGAGTTACCATACCTTGTTGTAGATTCTTCTCGGGGAGTTATTCTCCCTGAGGTCAACCCATCAATAGTGTTCTTAAGAATATAGTGTTTTTTCAATTTGTGGCGACGGAGCACTTCAGCTCTCATCTTCAGTGTCAGCTTTTTGTGCGCCTTGAGTTTTTTCTTGAGAGAAGGGACAGCCATTTTTTTTCCTTTGGAACCTTTGATCATTACCCTTTGGAAAGTCGCGTTGTTTGTCGTGACCTTTTTCAGCTGACTAGTTGACGAAGTTTTGGAACGATTGTCTTCAAGATAGCTGCCCGTCTTGTTATTCGACTTCCTTTGAACGGTTCGATTTACTTTTTGAATGTCTTTTCTTGATTCGTACATCTGGCTCTCATATTTATGATCTGTTATTTCTTTAGCTTGCATTTTGAGCTTTCCTCACTGTTCTGTCTATTTTTCAATACCATATTTCTTTCTGTACCACCCGATGAAGGTGTCTGCATCTCCTGTTGTAGCCGGATTTTCTTTGCTGTTGCTGTCTGCACTTCCATGACCGTGTAATTTATTTCCTGCTGCCAGAAATTGGGTGACATCTTTTACGCTCACACCATGCGTGAGAAAAAAGGCACTTCTGTAGGATTGGAAAGCGTTGAAAGCTCTTTGCGCAACGGATTGCTGTTTCTCTTTTGAACCAGCTTTCGATTTGGCTGGCATTCCGGCTTGTTGTTTACCATTTTTTTTCTTGAGTTGGGAAACTTGATCTGGCGTAACGGTTCTGTTGTCTTCAAGAAAAGCCCCATTTTTGTCATTGGACTTTTTTTGAATGGTTCGATCTGGTATTTCCGAATCTTTTTTTGATTTATACATGGTGTATTATGTTGAATTATTCACTCATTTTAGAATTGTCAAAGCCTTGCTTTTGGTTAGGCATGCTGAAACAATGTAGCATGACCTACTACTTGACCTGCGGCGTTCAATACATTGTGTTGGGTTGGTATTCCAGCAACTGCTGGTCCAGCAGTTGCTGCACTAATTTGAAGGCCCGCAACAGGGGCAGCATGTGGTTCAAATCCTAATTCAGCAAGTTTCGCATTTTGGTTATTAGGTGCTTTGACGGTGTGTTGTACTCTAGTTCCAGCCCCTCGGTCAGCATCACTATTATTGGCGGTAAAGTAGGCCGTACAAATAAACTCTTCGTTTCTTAAATTATTTGGCTTCATCACAGGTCTACCATTTACTCCGTTTGACTTAACTCGAACATCGTAGAATACGCGGGTATTGTCCCATTGAAGTGGGCCGGCCGCTGCTGCGGGGCCTGATGTTCTAGCTGCTACAGCAATTTCATTCGGTGGTGCTGTTGTTGGAAGCCCTGCTCCAGCGAAGATGGGAAGAAGTCCCATTCGAGCTTGATTCACTCTGGCTGCCGCCCTAACCCCAGTCTGACCAGCGTTGGCACGGGTTTCAATGGGGGGCTGACCAATGCCAGGGCCTGCTGCAATAGCCCTGCCTGCGGCTGCTGTTGCGGCGGCACTTCCTGTCGCAACTGGGGCTCCATGCAGTCCAGCAGCAACCCCTCCTTCCGAGGAAGTATATGATCTGCCTTGTTCCGAATTCAAGGCACTTAGAGTCGCTCCTTTTCTTAAAGCATATGCCATGGTTGCACCAAATACGTTTGGAGCCATTGGGTTTGCATTTTGATAAGCATGCCAGCCTCCCGCTGCGCCTATAGCCGCATGAGTATGGGCTGGCATGGCAGCCATTGCAGCGGCCACTGCGGGGATCTCAGCATGCTCGTCAGATCTTTTTTCTTTTACATGTAAGAGCATTGATTTAACAACTTCTTCCACTTGAGAAGAATGTGCCCGATTCATTTCTGCAGTGATGGGGAACAGATTGTAGGCTTGCGCTTTACCTCCTAAATTAGCATTTAGTAAATGACCTTGTGTTAAATTTCGTCCACTGTTTTGGACTCTGTAATTCCCGCTTCCGGCTCCGCCATAAATTCCAGCAGCTCCACCAGTTCTTGATCCCCGAACAGGATCTTCAGGATCTAAGAAAGCTGTTGTATGCAATCCCACGCGCTGATTGTGAACGTGAGCTCCATTGTTCTGAGTTGCCCAATTCAGCGTTCCACTTTGATAGGTGATTTCCGTATTGTTTCGTAACTGAGCAACCTGAGAACTAAGAGAAATAGGAGTGTTTATAGATGTTGTCTCTCTCGATTTCAATTGCATTGCTTTTGCCCCCATAACATCAGCCTCCTTTTCCAAGCCAATGTCATCGTTGACATTCACCTTTCCCTTCATTTGCATCGTTGGCTTTACTCGTCCTTGTTTTTGCTGAACCACATGCCATGCTTCATGGGGAAGATGTTTTTCTTGCCCAGATGCCAAATGTATATTGGTTCCCTGCGCATAGGCGTGTGCATTCAACTGGGCGGGTTTGGAAGAATTGTAATGTACCTTTACATCATCCATTGAGTGACCTGAAAGGTTTTCAATTCCAGATTTTAAATTATTGGGAAGACCGGTATTATTGGCTTTTTTTTGAATTGAGGCTTCACCATTTTGCTTTCTCTGCGCAACGGATGACGGTCGGTTGTCCACTAAATGAGCAGAAGACTTTCCCGCCGACTGATTCTCGGATTTGCTTTCTTGACTAAGTTGCGTTTTTTTATACATCCAATTGTTTTTTATTCGTCCATAATCATAGCTCATAATATCTTCCACCGAGCCATCCTCTTCGCGCCTGCCCCGCCATTAATGCTGCTCGGGGGCCATTTCCTAAGCCGCCAACAGCTCCAGCGAGACCATGATTTCCTGCATTTCCATGTCCTGCATTGTTATCATTGTAATACCACCTATTGTGATGGTGACGTGCAACGCCAGCTGCATATCCCACTGCGTTGCCTGCGGGCACTGGATTCGAATGAATCGTTTTGTTGACAACTTGGCGTACACCGGCATCTGTTGTGTAAGCGTAGCAGTGAAATTGTCCAGCTGCATTGCGTAAAGCGCCCATGTTTCCGCCGTTCTGACTTGCAGTAACTTCATACCGTACCTCTCTGTTCGCACGCATCCAGTCTTTCACGTGACTTTCAACTTGATGTAGGTGGGCACTGTTGGCATGTCCAGTGATGGGGAAGAGATTCGCATCGGTATTTGGACCACCAAGGTGGGCATTTAATAAGTGTCCACGAACCCAGCCCATTGCACCCGCATTCCAATTGGCATTTAACCCGTTAAAAAGTGCTGGCATTTCATGCGATGTAGTTGTATTTCCTACGCGCATATCTGCTGGATCTAAATCGGCCTCCATTTTCTTTCCTACAATTTGATTTTGCAGTCCGCCCAGGGCATCATTGTATTGAAAATTCTGAGTTGTCCAATTCACTCTTGTCACCAATTGAGCAACGGTATTCGGCATCTGATTATTCTTCAGTGTCGCGGAGTAAGTGTGAGATGTATTTCGACTCATCAATTGAATTGCTCTTGCCCCCATTCGATCCGCTTCACTTTCCAATGAACGATTGTCATTAATGTATTGCCCCTTCATTTGCAAAGTCGGTTTTACCCGTCCTTGTTTTTGCTGCACCACATGCCATGCCTCATGTGGAAGATGCTTTTCCTGCCCAGACGCTAAGTGAATATTCGTTCCCTGCGCATAAGCGTGTGCATTTAACTGTGCGGGCTTGGATGAATTGTAATGTACCTTTACATCATCCATGGAATGACCTGATAGATTTTCTATTCCAGCTTTAAGATTTTCAGGAAGACCCGTGTTGTTTGCTTTGCGCTGAATAACTGATTTTGGACGATTGTCCTGCAAGCTAATACTAGATCTATTTCCACCCGATTGTCCCCTCCAGATAGCGGCAGCAAGCTGATGTGTTCTTTCTGTTTTCTGATTGAGAGATTGATGCATGTTTTATGTCTTGAATTGTACGTGACTCTAAAGGGTTGGGGAGACTACTTGGTGAACTTTATTCTGTTAACTTTTCTTCACCTGTACATTAAGATCCTTGTGTAAATCCTGAGTTATCGTGTTCAGTGTTGGTAATTTCTCCTGCGTGTGCCCGAAATTTTTGCTCTGTCGCATCCATTCCAGTAGAGCCCTTGTGAGGATGTATTGCTCTGCCGTGCGCAACGGCAATTCTAAGGCTTTCGGCAGTCTGCTTGTCCAAATCATCGGCGTTCGCACCATCGTAATCCCGTGGATCTCCCATATTGGAAACAATGGAACCTTGAATTGCTGCAGGATGTTCCGTATTGCTTGCCATGTCCCACTGTCCCAACGCTACATTAAAAGCATGTTGTGGTTGATTTGCATTCGGCGTCCCCGTTACATTTACAGAATACCAAATTGGAGTACCATGTGTCCACAGTTGCGCTTTTGCATAGTTTTCGGTTGTCAAAAGGTGTTGCTTATTGGCGGCGCGCGTAATGGGAAATAAATTATTATTTAAGGCTTTGCCTCCTAGATTGTCGTTTAACAAATGTCCTTTTACCAAATCTCCTCCGTTGATAACGTAATGTTGCCTTAGTGCCTTCATCATTGGAGTTTGGTTGGTATTCACGCTGGCACTTTCTCCCTTTAAAGGTTTATTTGGGTCAAGCCATGCTTTCATTTGATGCCCCACAATTGTTTTATGTGGACCCCATGTGAAATTTTGTCCACTTGTCTTTACGCGCGATTGAGCCTGTATCACCTCGCCTCCCATGGAAGTGTTTTTTGATTTTGTTTGTGCAACAGGAATCCTGTTGTCGACAAGAAAAGCAGAACCACTTTTATGACTCGACTGATTGCTTGCTGCATTCAACGGTTCATTTTTTTTCTTTTGAATAGATAAGCTATTGTTCTTTGCCATAATACCATTTTTGGTTAATACTCCAAGTATTTCAGTAGTTGAAACACTTGGAGTCACTTCTTATCAATTAGCTAATGGGTGCATATTGAAACTTCTTTACGATCACCTCTTGATCACCGCTTGGTGTTACTTCATTTGGTGGTTGTCTCCATAAATTCAGATGGAAGGTTTGACAAGCATCATCGGGGATATATACATTTTGTTCTTGGGAGGTGGTCCAGGTAACATCAGGACTTGCAGGAAGATTGCTTAAATCGAAAATCCCATAATAAACAGAATATGTTACTGGGCTGGCAGCTGAAGGCCAATCCATCACGAGGGTGATATCTCCTTTGTCTTGCAACGTGATTCGATGTACATTACCATCTGGTTCCCAAGGTTGAAGTGTAAATTGAGCATTAGTTGGTTCTGTAAGATTTCCCCAACGACTGATTTCGATCATGTCAAGTTCGTGATGCTGGTTGGTTTGTGTTGAATCTGCATCAAAGCGATAGGTGAATGCGCCAAAGCAACAGTTGTTGGATAAAGTATTGAACCCCCCATCCGTGTGAGCTGCAACCAAATAGGTTCCAAATCCTGGATAAAAACGCGGGGGTGCTTGACCTGGGATATTCGGATTGCTGGATTTACCCCATAGAACCAACTCAATGGAAGACCACTGCTCAGTAGGTGCGTTTGGTAATTGTGTTTGTTTCATTTGTAGATGTAAGCCTAAGTGATCGGCAAAGGCTAAACTTGGGTCCCACTGCTGACCATTGAACCAATAGCCACTTCCAGATATGTTAAAGGGGTAATTTGTCCACCACCAAAAATCGTCGAATTCAATTAGGCAATTAGGTGTTGAGCATGCCGATCCAGTTGGCTCTGCTGGTCTTTCGTTACAGTTTGTTGTTGTCATAATTATAGTTGTATTTGTTAATGTTCATGATAATCAATCACCCCATAAGGGTGAATTATTGGATTTTGTCTCTCCTTCAATTTCTCCACAAACACAGGTCCTAAAGCACCAGAATAATCAATTACCGAGCAATAAGAATATTTCCATAAAGAGGCTTTCATGCGTTGCAGAGAAGAGACATTGTAGAGTTGGTAGTATTCTTTTCCAATCAAGAATTGAATCAGTTGAGGATTTATCAGCGGCGCCTTTGTAAATAGATCATCAAGGAGGAAGTCGAGCCCTTCAGAAAGAAGGCCTTTGTTGAAGTGTCTGTCGTCAATTCGTCTCTTAATTTCTTGCTTAACGTGACAATTAAAGATGCCGTAAAGCCGATCAAAGTCGGATGGCTTCGCTTTGAGGATTAGGCAGACTCTTCTTTGCGTAATTAAGTAACCCGAAATCGTCAGTTCGTTGTTCACGTGATAATAGCTTTTCTCATCAATGCAAGGGTCGTATTTATAGGGTGGCTCTTTGCGCTTTCCCCGGTGCTTTCTTACGGGGTTTCTGTAATTGAGCGCCTCTGCAATGATCAATTGAAATTCCTTCGGAGGAAAGAGTTTTTTCCAAGGGCCTATCACCAATGTCAACGCCAAATAGATTGATTTTTCGGGCTTAGCCTCTTTTCTATCCGCGATTTTTACTGGTGTATTTGCCATGGGGTCTACTGAATTGTCTATTAATTGGTGATGGTTAATGTTCGATTTTCCTTTTTAAATTCTTTTCTCAATCCTGCCAGTAATTCATGTTTAGATACAACTGTATCATTTCGTTGAATGGCGCTGAGTGCGCAATACCTAAGTACATTTATTATTGATCCACCAGGCAATTCATAATCCTCGGCTATTTGGTAAAGGTCAATTTCTGGATCCAAGGTGCATTTGTCGGAAAAAGCGTGCTGCCAAAGTAAGTAGCGTTCATCGGCAGTAGGCATGTTAAAATGAATAATGGATTGAAACCTTCGCGTAAATGCATCGTCCATATTTGCCCTGAGGTTGGAAGCGAGAATTACGACTCCCGGAAAGTCTTCTATTCGTTGTAGAAGATATGCCGTTTGCTGGTTTGCATGTCGATCATTGGAAGAGTTTGCCGCAGTTCGTTTCCCGAAGAGCGCATCTGCTTCATCGAAGAATAAAATCCAGTTTTTGTGTTGGGCAATATCAAAGATCTTCGCCAGATTTTTTTCGGTCTCACCAATATATTTTGATACAATCATGGACAAATCAACTTTGTATACTTCTTTGTCCGATATTTTTCCCAAAAGAGTTGCGGTCAATGTTTTTCCCGTTCCTGGTGGGCCATAAAAAAGAGCGCGGTAACCGGGTTTGATCTTCTTTCTGAGCCCCCAATCTTCGAGTAATGAAGATCCATGTTCGAGCCAAGTCGTTATTTCACGCAATTGCCCCATGATTAGGTCGTCTAAGACAATATCCTCCCAGTCCAATTCTGTTGTGATTTTTTGTGCTGGAAAACTGGCTCCATGTTCCAGTTGTGGATATTCTCCAGTTAAAAAATATTCGAGCCACTGATTGGATATTCCAAGGACTCCACTGAAAGCAGGTACATTTGCTTCTGGTTCAGAAAGAGCAATCACTCTTTCTCGCATGAGTATATTCTGCTTATTAAAAATGTTGGAGACCTCATGTCTCAATTCGGGATTTGTTGCAGTAATTAAAAAACAAGCCGTTTGCCCTGTTGGTATAAATCCGCTATGGTTTTTGTCCATGACCCCTCCAAACTCCGTAAAGCCTCTGTCGTAAAGTTGGTTTTTACCAAAAAAAATATCGAGTACTTCGGGAGAAATATGTGGAGTTATTGAGAGTACAAGTGTGACACGCTCATAAAGATTTAGTTCCCAATCCAGAACACTTTTTGCGTAGGGAGAATCATCTTCTGAAAGATCCGGAGGGGGAATATCCATCCAATGTGCCTCATGCCCTTCCTGCAACAGGTAGCTTCGGATCACTTGATCGATCACAAGTTGCAGCCAATGGATTTCGGCATAAAGTGTAGAAAGTGGATTATTCTTCTCCATAGCTTATAAATAGTTTTTCAATATCATCCAAATTCGCATCGCCCCACCTGAAGTAGAGCAAGGCTGTATTGGGGTTGAGTTGATTGGTCTGAAGCATGTCGAGCAAAGAGGCTTGGGAGTTGGAACGAATTTGCGGCGAATAACTGGGTTCAAAGTGAAAATCGTAGTCAAAGAAAGAGCCTG
>Ga0316205_10003057_pt1 | contig 16300 bp, 10 predicted proteins | sample 3monthpyrite_MG_FD_204941 | JGI IMG/M metagenome (GOLD analysis project Ga0316205, IMG submission 204941) | Microbial mat bacterial communities from mineral coupon in-situ incubated in ocean water Damariscotta River, Maine, United States -... | ecosystem: Environmental > Aquatic > Marine >... | reverse complement strand
GCAGGTTGAGGCCTTGTGCCCACGCCCTACCCGCCCGCGCAACTGGTGCAGCTGCGCCAGCCCGAAATTCTGCGCGCCTTCAATCACCATAATCGATGCGTTTGGCACATCCACGCCGACTTCTACCACGGTAGTTGCGACCAACACCTGTGTTTTGCCGGTGACAAAATCCGCCATCGCTTCGTCTTTTTGCTGCGGCTTCAATTGCCCGTGCACCAGCCCAACGGCAGATTCCCCGAGCGCCAATCGCAATACCCGAAAGCGCTCTTCGGCTGCGGTCAGATCCATCACCTCGGATTCTTCGACCAACGGACAGACCCAAAAAACCTGCTGCCCGCCCGCAATGGCCCCGCGTAGCCGGTCAATAACCTCTGCCATACGGCCAGACGATACGAGCACCGTTTCAATCGGTTTTCGCCCTGCTGGTTTTTCGTCAAGAATGGAAACATCCATGTCGCCAAAATGCGAAAGTGCCAACGAGCGTGGAATCGGTGTCGCCGTCATCACCAAGCTATCAACTGCGCGGCCTTTGCTGCTGAGCTGCATACGCTCCGAAACCCCGAACCGGTGCTGTTCGTCGACAATCGCCAGACGTAAGTCTTTGAAATGCACATCTTTCTGGAAAATAGCATGGGTGCCAAGCAGAATATCAATATTCCCTGCCTCAAGGGCCTTTAGCTTGGCTTTGCGCTTTTTACCGGTGTCGCGCCCGGTTAATATTTCCAGTTTCAGGCCAATGGTTTCCGCCATGCCACGCAGATTTTCCATGTGCTGCCGGACCAAAATTTCGGTGGGCGCCATCATAGCCGCCTGCCCGCCCGCTTCTACCACAGCGCACATCGCAAGCATTGCTACCAAAGTTTTTCCCGCGCCGACATCGCCTTGTAGCAGCCGGTTCATCCGGGTTGGTGCCGCCAGGTCCGTCACGATCTCGGCAACCGCACGGTTCTGTGCCGCTGTAGGTTTAAACGGCAATGTTTCTTTCAGCCGCGCCCCGAGCACCGCGTCTGAAAGGGTTGATATCCCTTTTGAATGCCGACGCTGCGCGCGCGCCAGCGAAAGGGTGAGCTGATGCGCGAAAAGTTCGTCATAGGCCAGTCGCTCGCGCGCTGCTGTGGTCGGCAACAGATCAGAAACCGCTTGGGGCTGATGCCCCGTTTCCAGTGCCGTTTTCCAGCTCGGCCATTTATGCTTTTTGAGCAGGCTTGGCTCGATCCACTCTTCCAAATCAGGCACAATCTTTAGGGCCGAGGTGACTGCCTTGCGCATTGTGCGCTGGGTCACGCCAGCGGTGAGCGGGTAAACCGGCTCAAAATCTGGCAGGCTTTTTGCTTTATCCGGTGCCAAAATGTGATCAGGGTGCAGCATTTGCGCCACACCGTCGTATAGTTCAACCTTTCCAGAAACAATCCGCCGTTCTCCTATCGGCAATTGATTTTTGAGCCAACCTACATTTGGCCGAAAGAAAACGATCTGGAAATCAAGCTCTGCATCGCGCACCAAAACGCGAAACGGCCCCCTCTGCCCGGATTCACGATAAGCGGTAATTTCGATCTCGACCGTTGCGACATTAGGAAATGTCAGCCCTTTCAACGTGCTACGCAAACGGCGGTCAACTCCTGAATGAGGGAGTGAAAAAAGCAAATCTTTCGGGCGGGTGATCTCAATGCGCGCCAGCGCTTCTGCCCCTTTCGGGCCGATTCCATCTAGCTTTCTGATGTCGCCAAAGAGCGGAAATAGAATTTCGGGGCGGCTGGTCATTGGCTATTTCACCGCGTATCGCTGATCAGCGCAAGCCATTCTTCCTCTGGCAACACCAGCACCCCGAGCGCCTCTGCTTTTTTCAGTTTCGAGCCTGCTTTTGCCCCCGCAACCAAAATATCCGTCTTTTTGGAGAGCGAGCCAGAGACCTTTGCCCCCAAAGATTCCGCCTGCGCCTTGGCTTCGGCGCGGCTTATTTGGGTTAAGGTGCCGGTAAATACAACGGTTTTCCCCGACACGGGAGAATCAGATAATTCGGCGGGTGTCACATCTTCGATAATTAGATGGGCGGCCAGATTGTCCACCATTTTGCGTGTGGTTTCGGTGTGAAAATAGTCAACCACCGAAGCGGCCATCACGCTGCCCACACCGTCAATCGCATTCAGTTCATCCCAGGCTTCACCTGTGTGAGGTTGGGCCGCCTCCATCGCCGCGCGAAATGCGCTCCAGCTTTGAAATCGGCGCGCCAGCGTCATCGCCCCTGTTTCACCGACATGGCGAATGCCGAGCGCAAAAATGAGACGGTTGAGCGGAATATTGCGGCGTGTTTCGATTGCGGTAAAAAGGTTTATCGCTGATTTTCGCCCCCAACCTTCGCGGTTTTCCAGCTTTTGCAGGCCGTCGCCGTAGCGCGCCTCAAGTGCAAAAATATCCGCCGGTTCGCTGATCCATCCATCTGCGACAAATGTTTCGATCTGTTTTGCCCCGAGGCCATCAATATCAAAAGCTTGCCTGCCGATGAAATGTTTTAGTTTTTCAAGACCTTGTGCAGCGCAGCTAAATTCACCTGTGCAGCGAGACACCGCCTCGCCCGGCTCTCTGATCGCGTCAGATCCACAAATTGGGCAATGAGTGGGAAACGGGTAAGGCGTGTCATTTGTGCGCTTGGACAAGTCCACATCGCGGATTTTGGGGATCACATCACCCGCGCGGTAAACCTCGACCCAGTCTCCTTTGCGAATATCCCGCCCTCCACGAATGGCGGCGCCTTTTGAATCAACACCTTTGATATAATCCTCGTTGTGCAGAGTCGCGTTCGAAACTACAACCCCGCCGACCGTGACGGGATGCAAGCGCGCAACCGGGGAGAGCGCGCCGGTGCGCCCTACCTGAATGTCGATGTCCTCAAGCCATGTCCACGCGGTTTCGGCCGGGAATTTATGAGCAATGGCCCAGCGGGGCGTGGTGCTGCGCATCCCGAGCCGCGATTGCAGGGCGAGGTCGTTAGTTTTATAAACGACTCCATCAATATCATAACCAAGCGTTGCCCGCTGCGCTTCAATATGGCGATAGTGTTCAATCAAATCTGAAGGTGATTTACAGAGTTTCGTTAGAGGGTTTGTTGCAAAACCCATTTTGGCCAACCGTTTTATTGCGGAAAGCTGGGTCTGGGCCAGCGGCTCGGAAATCGCACCCCACGCATAAGCGAAAAAAGCGAGTGGCCGCGCCGCGGTGATGCTGGCATCGAGCTGCCGCAATGAACCGGCTGCAGCATTGCGCGGGTTGCTAAATGGCTTATCTCCGGCCGTGGTTTGGCGGTTATTTAGCGATGTAAAATCGGCGTGAGTCATATAAACCTCGCCGCGCACTTCAAGGATTACTGGCGCATTTTCAATATACTGCGGGATGCCGGATACATGCCGTGCATTGGCGGTTACGTTCTCCCCCACCTCGCCATCACCTCGTGTGGCAGCCGAAATCAACGCACCGTTTTCATAACGCAAGCTTAACGAGAGCCCATCAATTTTGGGCTCGGCGGTGTATCCAATCGCATCCTCAATACTCAAGAATTTACGCACACGCGCATCAAACTCAAAGATATCCTCGTCTGAAAAAGCGTTGCTTAGCGAGAGCATCGGCACGGCGTGGCGTATTTTTGCGAAACCGGAGGTAACAGGGGCGCCAACCCGTATAGACGGGCTATCGGACCGTTTGAATTCTGGAAACTGCGCTTCAATCGCCTGATTTCGGGCTTTCAGAGAATCATATTGGGCGTCGTCCATAATTGGATCACTGCCCTGATGGTAGGCGTTGTCTGCCTGTGCCATTACAGCGGCAATGCGGGCCAACTCGGCCCGCGCCTGTTTTTCATCAAGTTCGTTAACCGCAATTTCCGCCATTGGCCCGCCCTCTGTCTTTGCTAGAGGATTAGGCCGTTTTTAGCTAAACGGCAATGGGTTGCGGCTCAACTTCCGAAACCGGGTCCCGCAATACATAGCCGCGGCCCCAAACCGTCTCGATGTAATTTTCGCCGTTTAGCGCCGTTGAGAGCTTTTTGCGGAGCTTGCAAATAAATACGTCGATTATCTTCAGTTCCGGCTCATCCATGCCGCCGTAAAGGTGATTTAGGAACATTTCTTTGGTCAGTGTGGTGCCTTTGCGCAGGCTCAGCAGCTCAAACATTTGGTATTCTTTGCCGGTCAGATGAACAGGCCGGCCGTTGGCTTCAACTGTTTTTCCGTCAAGGTTCACCACCACGTTTCCAGTGGTTATCAAAGACTGTGCGTGCCCTTTTGAGCGCCTCACGATAGCGTGAATCCGCGCGACAAGCTCTTCCCGGTGGAAGGGTTTTGTCATGTAGTCGTCGGCGCCGAACCCAAAACCTTTGATTTTGTTTTCAGTGTCATCCATGCCCGAAAGGATCAGAATCGGCGTATCGATCTTTGCGAGCCGTAACTGGCGCAATACTTCGTGCCCGTTTATATCCGGAAGATTAATGTCCAGAAGAATCAGGTCATAGTCGTAGAGCTTGGCGAGGTCGATTCCCTCCTCGCCCAGATCGGTCGCATAAACATTCAGGTTTGCGCTAGCCAGCATCATTTCGATGCTCTTTGAGGTCATTGGGTCGTCTTCAACAAGCAGAATTCGCATGGTTAATCCTTAATTAGTCCACCTTTCGCAACACTGTTAACCATTACTCAAAATAGTTAACCAATTGTTACGCTTGCGAAAACTTTAGCTACTTTCGTTAAAGTTGTCTATACTCTTGTATTTTCGTCACACGCAAGCCGCTGCTGCCATGAGTGGCCATGGATTTGACCCACGAATCGAATTCCTCACCCGAAAGGCTATACATATCTAACGCTTCTTCACGGCTGATCATGCCCGCAGCAACCGCTGTAACAACCGTTGCTTTGCGCCGCGCAACCCAGCGCTTGGTGTTTTTCGATGGCAAGTCAGATCTCGAAAGAATGGTTCCATTGGGGAGCGCGATATAAACCGGCCCCTTTTGTCGTCTGATATACATGTTCCCTCACTTTAATAATTCCCACGTCTCAACCTTGCGCCTACCGTTTTAACGAAGTATGAAGCCGGCTCTTGGAAGTGCTTAAAATTCGCTTATATTATGAGACAAAATGGAGCACATTATGCCTGCACTACAGCCAAACAGCCTTGGCTTTTCAAAGCCTCCGAGCGAGACGCGCGTTGTGGTCGCGATGTCTGGCGGCGTGGATTCCTCTGTGGTTGCGGCTATGCTCAAACGCGAAGGCTATGATGTGGTCGGGGTGACGCTCCAGCTTTATGACCACGGTGCCGCTCTGGCGAAGAAGGGCGCGTGTTGCGCGGGGCGTGATATCCACGATGCGAGGCGGGTGGCCGAGGAAATGGACTTCCCGCATTATGTGCTTGATTACGAAAACATATTTCAGGAAACGGTGATTGACGAGTTTGCAGATGCGTATCTGGCGGGCTCTACTCCCGTGCCTTGTATTCGCTGCAACGAGCGTGTGAAATTCAAGGACCTGCTCGGCACTGCCAAAGATCTTGGCGCGGATTGCATGGCCACTGGCCACTACATTCAGCGCATGGAAGGCGGTGCTGGCCCCGAGCTGCACCGCGCTGCGGATTTTGACCGCGACCAGAGCTACTTCTTATTTTCCACAACGCCCGAGCAGCTTGGCTATTTGCGGTTTCCGCTTGGCCATTTGAAATCAAAAGCCGAGACCCGTGCGCTCGCGTCCGAATTTGGTCTGTCTGTTGCGGATAAGCCCGATAGTCAGGATATCTGCTTTGTGCCAAATGGTTCTTATGCGGATGTTATTGAAAAGCTGCGCCCCGGTGCGGCGGAGCCAGGTGATATCGTGGATCTCGACGGCAATATTCTTGGCCAACACAAAGGTGTGTTGCGCTATACCATCGGCCAGCGGCGCGGGCTTGGAATTGGCGGCGGCACCCCGCTTTATGTGATCAAGCTCGACGCTGATAAACGACAGGTCATCGTCGGCCCGCCAGAGGCACTGACGACGCGCACGGTTGCACTAAAAGAGATCAACTGGCTTGGTGATGAAGCGTTTGAAAATGCACCTGCTGAAGGTTGGGATATACTGGTGAAAGTGCGCTCTACCCGCCCGCCAATTGCGGCGCGGCTCTTGCCTGCGGGGCCGCGCGCGGCACGGGTAGAGCTGCTAGAGGCGGAGGCCGGGGTCTCGCCCGGGCAAGCATGTGTATTTTACGCAACTGAAGGCAGCCGGGTTTTGGGTGGCGGCTGGATTAGCACCGACGCAGCGGCCTAATTAGCTAACTAAGGCAAAGGCGGAAGGGCCAGCTAGGCTTTGCGCGGTTGGACCAGCGCTATACCAAGCAGCATGAGCCCCATGGCTGCCCACACCCAAATGGAATAAGATTCGTTTAGCAAAAGGATCGAGACAAGCACACCCCACCCGGTTACCAGATACGCAACTTGTGACGAAAACACCGGACCGGCGCGGCGGATCAACCAGATATAGCCAACATAGGCGGCCCAGTTGAGCGACGCGCTGAAAATAATCGCCCATTCCGGCGCGTCCCAAGCTTGAAACGGGGTGATCATTTGCCCGCTGACCAATGCGAGCGGCACAGCGCAAATAAGCCCGACAAGCGTCGACCCAAGCAGCACCTGAACCGCATCCAAGCCGCGATCCCCCATATAGGTCAGGAAATTTCCCTCCATGCCATAAAGCAGCGGTGCCACAGCCATGAGCAGCACATACCAATATTTGGATGGGTCGGGAAGGCTGGCATCTGGTCCGATAAGCAGCCCAATGGCTGCTGCCCCTAAAAGGGCTCCGAATATGCGCAAAAGTGACGGCTTTTCATAGCCCATTGCCAGCGCGATCGGCATCGCGAAAAGCGGCACAAGCGCAATGATAACGGAAATGATTCCGGCCGGAAGCTCGGCGGTCGCTGTGTAGGAAAACCAATTGGGCAACACCGTGCCAAGCAAAGCAACCCCGATATAGACGGGCAAATGCGCGCGGTGAAAATGGAGCCGCTTTCTCCGCATTAGCAGGACGAGCACCGATAGCACCAAAGCGACAACCAGTTGCCAGACCATGATGCCAAACGGCTTGTAGCCGGACGAAACCGCAATTTTTGTGATCGGAAATACAGCCCCCCATATCGCCCCCATAATAATGAGCGCGCCATAGTTCTGCAAATTTCTCACAACGGAGACGGCCCTTGCTGCTGAAGTAAACCGCCCACGCCCACCGGCTCAATGCGCGTCGCTTTACCTTTTTCCGTTTCGATATATACGCCCGAAAGCGTTGCCTCTCCACTCGCCGGAGAAAACCGTCCCTTGGACATTCCGGTCAGGAACCGGCGCATTGGCTCCAGCGGCTCCATGCCGATAACCGAATTATAGTCACCACACATGCCGGCATCGGTAAGACAAGCGGTGCCTTTGGCAAGAATGCGGGCATCTGCGGTTGGCACATGGGTGTGGGTGCCCACAACCAATGAGGCGCGGCCATCCAGCCAATGCCCCATGGCCATCTTTTCGGAGGTTACTTCTGCGTGGAAATCGACAATGACGGCGTCTGCTGTTTGCCCCAGCGGTGCGGCTTTCAGCGCGGCATCAAGCGCTGAAAAAGGGTCATCAAACGGCCGCTTCATAAAGACCTGCCCAAGCGCCTGCGCCACAAAAACCTTTTTGCCGTTTCGGGCCGTATAGAGGCGCGCACCAACACCCGGGGCAGATTTGGCATAGTTGAGCGGGCGAATGATTCGCGGCTCTTCCTCGATCGCTTTCAGCATGTCCCGCTGATCAAAAGCGTGGTCTCCGAGCGTGACCACATCGGCGCCTGCTTCAAAAAAGCCCTGCGCATGTGCGCCCGTCAGCCCCATGCCGCCTGTCGCGTTTTCACCGTTGACCACAACAAAATCAAGGCCCCACGACGCGCGAAGCTTTGGCAGGCGTTCGGCAATTGCCTTGCGCCCTGCCCGCCCCATCACATCACCAAGAAACAGAATTTTCATGGGATTGAGGGATAGCTTTGAAAGCAAAACTTCACAAGCTTATCTTTACTTGGTGTTCAGATTTATCTGCGATGTAGAGATAAGTTTACGAAAAATAGTCGAGATATGCAGCAGTCAGCCCATACTTCCCCGCAACAGGCCGCCGTAAGCAGCCTCACACAGCGCCAAAAAGCCGCGATTATCGTGAAGCTTTTGATCGGCGGCGGCACCTCTCTGGATGCGCTTGATCTGGATGCTGACGCGATTTGGAAGATCACCAATTCGATGGCCGGATTGGGTGTGGTTGGGAAAGATGTGGTTGACGGTGTCACCGCTGAATTTATCCTTGAGATGGAGCGGATGGGGCTGGTTTTCGAGCGCGATATTGATGGCTCGCTTAAAGCGATGGAAAGCAATATCGATCCGCAAACCCTGAGCAAAATCAAAGACAAGCAATCCGGCTCGGCTGAAGATAATGCATGGCTCTACATCTCGAAAACCGATGCCGATATTTTGGCGCTACGCATTTCCAAAGAAAACCCGCGCGTGGGCGCTGTTATTCTTTCAAAGCTCAATCCGGCAATATCAGCCGAGATTGTCGGGCAAATAGACCAGAACGCGGCCAAGGCGATATTGGCTGCAATCACAAGAACCACCGCAGTGAAGCCTGCAATTGTCAATAAAATCGGCATCGCCATGGCTGCCAGCCTGCAAGACAAAGGCGGTGATGGCGCGTTTAACGAAAGTGCCGCCGAACGGATCGGGGCTATCCTGAACGTTTCGCAAAGTGATTTTCGAGATCAAATTCTTGTCAGATTTGATTCGGACGATCCAGAATCCGCCAGCCAAATCAGGCGTTTGATGTTCACTTTTGAGGATATCCCCAGCCGGATTATGGGCCGCGATATTTCAAAAGTATTGCGAGGCGTGGATGATGAAACTCTGGTCAAGGCGCTCTCCGGCGCTGCCCAAACAGCACCAGATGTTAAAGATTTCATCATGTCCAACATATCTTCCCGCCTGGCAGAGCAGATTGCGGAAAGCATAGAAGAACGCGGCGCGGTAAAGCCGAAAGAAAGCGACAGCGCGATGACGCAGGTGGTGATTGCGATAAAAGCACTGGAAAAATCGGGTGAAATCAAACTGATCGAACCGGAAGAAGAGGACGAATAGATGGGCGCTGAAACCCTAGCCAAACTAATGCGCACCGATACTCCTAAGCCTGAAGCCGATCCTGCCGCTGATGGTTTGGCCGGTGTGATGGCAAAATCAGCATCGGTTGCGGCGCTTTCCGAACTAAACATCCAGCTTGAGGCTCACAGCCGCAAAGCACGGCAAACAGCACCGGAAAGCTTTATTGAATCCTTGCCGGAAAATGGTCTCTATTTCATTATTGAGTGCGCTGCTGAAAGCCAATTCGGACTTCTGGCGATTGATCCGGTATTATTTGATTCAATTGCCGATGTTCTGACCGGCGATCTGGACGAGCCGACCGATGCGGTTACACGCAATCCAACGGCGATCGATATTGCGCTAAGCCGCCCTTATTTTGATGCGCTGCTGGAAGAATTCGGCAGTATTCTGCGCGATTTGCGGGCCGGCAAATTCACCGACACCTATCATACCGGCGCTATTGAAAAGGAACCATCGCCGCATCTGTTTCCCGAAACCCCCTATCTCGAAATCGTCATCGATTTTGATTTTGCCAATGGCGCGCGAAACGGCCGATTGTCCGCTATGCTTCCGGCAATAAACACAGATTTCATTACATCAATGGCCCGCTCCGGTGATAACGCAGCGATATGGAAAACCGCCTTTGGCAAATCTTTGGATAACGCAGCCGCAAAGCTTGATGTGGTCTTATATCGCAAGCAGATGCAGATCGGAAAAATCATGCAGTTGAAGGCCGGTGATATGCTAGAGCTCCCGGCCCTCGCTTTGGAAAGCCTGTCTATTGAAAGCGGGAACGGCGCATCAAGGCGCAGTATGATGCGCGCACGGTTGGGTGAATATCAGGAAATGCGGGCCGCCAAAATCACGCAAATTGGCGCTGAAGACAGGTCGGCAGATCAATCAAAACTCATCGGCCACACCCCTACGGAAGATCCCGCAACAGGCTAGTCTTTTGTCCATTCCCACGGCCGCGCAAATTCTCCCAAAATGGAAGTTATTGCTTCATCTGTTATCGACACATCTTCTGTTTTTACCAGCGCCACCAGCCCGCGTTTTTTGTCTTCAATAACGGCTGAAATCGTGGCATCGAGTCCGGCGGTTGCAAGTGCTTCTGAATAAACCCGCGCAATTGCCAGTTTCCGCAAATCGTTTTTCAAAATTTTCCCAACAGCGGTTTTCGGTAATTCTTCCACGATTTCTACATACTTCGGAATGGCCGCGCGCTCATCTACATTCTTTTTGAGATGCGCCAACAATTCTTCACTTGTCACCTCTGAGTCTGCGATCACCTCAACATAGACGCAAGGCACTTCCCCCGCGTGGGCATCAGGCTGGCCGATCGCACCGGAAAGTGCGATTTCTTGGTGCCCGGCCAGCGCATCCTCAATCTCGGCGGGGTCAATATTATGGCCACCTCTGATGATCAGGTCTTTGGCGCGGCCGGTAATCCAGATAAACCCGTCTTCATCGATTCTCCCGAGATCACCGGTGCGCAGATGGGTGCCGTTGGCAAAAAGGCCCGCATTTTTGTCGGCTTCTACATAGGTGTTTCCGACAACCACCCCCGGATTGGCCACGCAGATTTCACCGATTTCATCCACGCCGCGCTCAGCAATGACACCGCCTTGCGGATCACAATCATAAATTTTTATGTCGGTATAGGGGAATGGCAGGCCAACCGACCCGATTTTGCGCTCACCTGCCACCGGATTGATAGACATCAAACAGGTCGCTTCGGTCATCCCGTAGCCCTCCAGTATCCGCACCCCGGTCGCTGTTTCAAACTTCTTGAAAAGCTCAACCGGAAGCGGTGCAGAGCCGCAAAGCGCAAATTTCAGTGTCGAAACATCTGCGTTGACCTCGCGCTGCATGAGCGCGGCCACAGCGGTGGGGACCGTAACCATAAAGCTGGCCTTGTGGCGCTCGATTAGCTTCCAGAAATTGTCAAACACACCGTCGCCACGATAGCCAGCCGGTGTCGGCATCACCATTTGTGCGCCCGAGGCGATACAGGTCATCAAGATCGGGTAGGCCGCAAAAACATGGAACATCGGCAGCGGGCAAAGCAACACGTCATCCGAGGAAATGATCTGGAATTCCGCGCACCAGCCATTGTAAATCATGCCGGAAAAGCGGTGCTGGGCTACTTTGGGCATACCCGTGGTTCCACCAGTGTGAAAATAGGCCGCAATACGGTCCTCCGGCCCCTCAATCCAGCTCAGGGTTTTTGGCTGCTTGTCCGCTTCGGTGTTAAAATTTAGCACTTTGGCATGGTGTGTTGCCGCAATCTTGGGGCGCAGCAGCGGGATAAGCCACGACAGCGGCGGCTTGAGATATCGCTTGAGATCAACTTCAAGAATGGTTTTGACGTTTGGCGCCAGTGCGACGGCTTCAGCAGCAAGCTGGGCAATATCTGCTTTTGGAAATGGCGCAAGCGTGACCACAACCTTGGCCTTGGTTTCCCGCAGGATTGAAGCGATGTGTTCGGCTGAAAGCAGCGGGTTGATCGGGTTTACAATTCCGGCGGTCGAGCCTGCAATAAAAGACAAAACCGCTTCGTTACAATTTGGCAAAATGTAGGCGACAACGTCTTTTTCACCCACACCAAGGCTGCGAAACAGATTTGCCGCTTGGGCCGTGCGCTCTCGCAAACCTGTCCATGTATAAGTTTCTTCCGGGTCTGCAGGCCCGGACTTCAGCATAAATGTAAGCGCTTTTTGGTGCGGATATTTGTCGGCTGTTTGCGAAAGCAATTCAAATAATGTGTTCGCCCCCCAGCGCGCTGACACATCCATTTCCTGTTCGACAGCGCGTTTGTCGTCAACGTTCGCAATTTTCACAGCGTTTTCCTCCACGTTTTTAACGTGGAGGATGGCGGCAAACCGGCCCCGGGGCAAGTAAAACCTTACGCAATCTGGCCTTCGGTGAACTGGAGCTTCGCAAGCCGTGCATAGAGCCCGTTTTCGGCCACCAATTCGCCATGCGTGCCTTCTGCGATTATTTTACCGTCGTCAAACACCACAATCCGGTCAGCCTTTTTTACGGTCGCAAGGCGGTGTGCAATGATGAGCGTAGTCCGCTCGACAGCCATCGCCTCAACGGCTTGCTGCACTGCGCGTTCTGATTCAGCATCAAGCGCCGAGGTTGCCTCGTCGAGCAGCAAAATCGGAGCATCGCGCAAAATGGCGCGGGCAATAGCAATACGCTGCTTTTGCCCGCCCGAAAGCATCACGCCGCGCTCACCGACATAGGACTGATACCCGTCAGGCAGATTGTTTAAGAAATCATGCGCGGCGGCAGATTTGGCGGCATTGATCACCTCTTGGTCACTCGCTTCGGGGCGGCCGAAGCGAATGTTTTCCATCGCTGACGTGGCAAAAATTACCGGCTCTTGCGGCACAAGCGCCATCTGGCGGCGCATGTCGTCTTTGCTCAAATCGGCCAAAGGCAATCCGTCAATGGTAATCTCTCCCTTATTGGCTTCATAAAACCGCATAAGAAGCTGAAAAATAGTAGATTTACCAGCGCCAGAGGGGCCAACAAGCGCCACTGTTTCACCGGGTTTGATCTTGAAGTTGAGCCCGCTCAGCGCGGCAACACCGGGCCGCGCCGGGTAATGGAAGGTCACATCTTTAAAGGATATCTCACCCTTAAGCGGAATAGGCAGAGCGGCAGGATTTGCAGCATCCTGAATGGGATCAACCGCATTGATAAGCTCCACCAGCCGCTCGGTTGCCCCTGCCGCGCGCTGCAATTCGCCCCAAATTTCAGACAAGGCCCCAACCGCGCCAGCGACCATCACAGAATAAATGACGAACTGGACCAACTGCCCTGCCCCCATTTCACCGCGTTGCACAACCCCTGTTCCAAGCCACAAAACAATCACAATTCCGGTGAAAACAAGGAAGATTATACTCGCGGTCATAACCGAACGGGTCATAATCCGTTTTTTGGCTGTGTCAAAAGAATCCTCGATCAAGCCGTCATATTTCGTCCGGCTCTGTGGCTCATGGGTATAGGCCTGCACGGTTTGTGCTGCCAAAAGTGTTTCAGAGGCAACGCCCGAACTATCTGCGATTTTGTCTTGGCTTTCGCGCGAAAGATCCCGTAAGCGACGCCCGAACAGAACGATCGGCACAATCACCAGCGGCACTGTTAGCAAGACAAGCCCCGTTAAATATGCTGATGTAAACAGCATAAAGCCCAGCCCACCGAAGAAAATCAGGACGTTACGAAGCGCAACTGAAATTGAAGAGCTAATGACGGACAGAATCAAAGTTGTATCTGTGGTAAGCCTAGACAGGACTTCACCTGTCATAATTTGCTCGTAAAAGGCGGGAGACATCCCGATGACCTTGTCGTAAATCGCCTTGCGGATATCAGCAATCACCCGCTCACCAAGCCGTGTGACAAGGTAAAACCGCAGCGCTGTGCCGATGGCCAGCGCGCCGGCAATCAAGATGGCGTATACAAAAACATGGTCAATATTGGCGAGGCTATCCTGCGAAAACCCGTCGATCACCCCGCGAACAACCAGCGGAAACATGAGTGACAGCCCCGCCGTAAGCACAAGCGCCGCCAACGCGCCCCACATCATCCTTTTATAAGGCTTCAAGAAAGGCAGTAACTGGCGTAGCGGACCAATGGTTTTGGACTTGGCCCGTTCTTTAGGATTATCATGCGCCATTGCGGCCCCCTCGGTCTTTGCATCTGCAAATAAGCTGCCTGCGCCATAAGCACAAGAGCGACTGGAGGTTCAAATAAAAAAATGGAGCGGGCGACGGGAATCGAACCCGTGTCATCAGCTTGGAAGGCTGAGGTCTTACCATTACACAACGCCCGCTCGGGTTCGAAATACATATTTCACCATTTCAAAAGGGTCAAGGTGTGAAGCGGTGTTAAACCCGTAAATGTGAATGTAATTTTCGGGCGCCATAAAACAACGGCCATAATAAATAGAATTAGCGATTTAATGGTGCGAGCGGGGGGACTTGAACCCCCACGTCCATACGGACAACAGATTTTAAGTCTGGCGTGTCTACCGATTCCACCACGCTCGCATTTGCCATTTTTCAGGCCCAATTTGAGCCTAAAAACTTTTTCTTCGTTGCGAAGCCCTTACCCGGCCCATCTTACCGGTTAAAGTCTGGGTCTTAAGGAGCTTGAGTCGCTCCATTTCACCCGGCTCGCAACAAGGCGCAAGATAGCCGGAAATCAACCGATGTAAAGCGGATTAACCGCCATTTCGCCACGCATTTGAACGGGTAAGAATACCCTTCGAAAGCAATGCGTGCAGAATGCGTGCGGCTGCGTTTGTGTAAAATATCATCATACCCATAGCGGCAGCGGGGGCGATGTCCCCTGCGTCGTTCATATTCAACACCGCGACCGACGCAAGCGCCGTATCGGTTGAATAGAGAAACACAACGGCGGAAACGGTCGTCATTGCGTTTACAAACAGGTAAATCGAAATATTGAGAATCGCGGGAATCGACACCGGAACTGTCACCCGCCAAAATAGCTTGTAAAACGGCTGCTTCAGAGATTGGGAAACCGATTCAAACTCGCCATCCATTTGTTTGAGTGCTGTAACAGCCGTAAGGTGGCTGACCGTATAAAAGTGCGTAACTGTGGAAACAACGAGAATAATCATTGTCCCGTAAATGAAATTTAGCGGGTTGGACGGATTGTTGAAAAAGAAAATATAGGCAATGCCAAGCACCATGCCGGGAATCGCCATAGGCAGCATTGCAAGCCCCTGAAACAGCGCCCTGCCCTTTTCAAACCCGTTGGTTTTTTCGACCATATAGGCGCCGAGGAAGACAACCACCGTGCCGATGATCGCGGTTGATATCGCCAGAATGAGGGAATTCACGTAGGAATCCCAGCCGCCGCCATCCATACGCGAAAAATCATAATTTTTGAGCGATAAAGAGAGATTATAGGGCCACTGCTTGATAAGTGCTGCAAATTGGCAAACAGCAATAATGCCAGCAATAAAGAGCGCAACGAGGCTGGAATAAGCGAAAAACATCCAATCCGTGCGCGGGTTCGGCTTTGGCTCAAAAACCACAGAACGGGCGGTAAGGAGCGCGACCTGCTTTTTTTGCATCCGTCGATCTATCCCGAAAGCGAGCAGCGCCGGAATGAGCAAGACAATAGAGACCACGGCCCCCATCTCAAAATTCTGCTGGCCGATCACCTGCTTATAGATATCCACTGCCAGCATATTGAAATTTCCGCCAATAACCTTGGGCAGGCCAAAATCGGTGATCACAAGATTAAAGACCACAAACGCGGCCGAAAACAGGCCATATCTGGCGCCGGGGATGGTGACTGTCCAAAAGGTTTTCCAACGGCTGGCTTTCAGGGAAACCGAGGCTTCAAACAGGCGGGCGTCAGAGATTGACAGCGCGGTGGAGATGATGATCATCGCGTGCGGGAAGGTGAAAAACACCGAGCCAATAACAATGCCGATCGGGCCGTTTATATCATAGCCGAACATCAGCGCCTTCAGCATGCCTTGACGTGGCGAAAAAAGGTATAGCAAAGCAATGCCGGGCAGCAGGGAGGGCACCAGAATCGGCATCATTGCGATCATTCGAAACACACCTTTTAGGTGCATCTTGCTGCGCGCCAAAGCATAGGCAAACCAGAATGCCAGTGAGACCGTTATTACAGTCGTAATCGCGGCAATCCACAGCGAATTCTGCACGGACTGAAACAGCGCCGGTGTTGAAAAATAGGTTTTAAAATTTGCAATTCCGCGCTCGGAAACCGGCCGGATAACCACGCGACGAAAATCGTTGCTGCTAAGCTCTATCCATTCAGGCCCGATGTTGCGTTCGGAGCCCACCAGATAAATCGCATCTTCGGAAACGCCACGAAAACGGTATTTAACCGGGCTTCGAAAGCTAAAGTCGGGGAAGAGCTTGGTAAGGCCAAGACGGCCGTTTGTGTTGGTGGTCAGCTTTTCAAATACCGGTGGTGTATTTAGATCTGCTACATTTTGAACGGGCCCAAAAACACCCTCTTCATTGCTGACCTGCACCTCAAATTGGCTGAGATCAAAATAGTAAGTGCTAAAGGCTTTCGAGAGCATCGCATAAAGCGGTAGCGCCAGCGCGATAATAAGATAAAGCCCGATAAC
>Ga0316205_10003056_pt1 | contig 16310 bp, 5 predicted proteins | sample 3monthpyrite_MG_FD_204941 | JGI IMG/M metagenome (GOLD analysis project Ga0316205, IMG submission 204941) | Microbial mat bacterial communities from mineral coupon in-situ incubated in ocean water Damariscotta River, Maine, United States -... | ecosystem: Environmental > Aquatic > Marine >... | reverse complement strand
AAGGAAGCTTACTTCAGATTGTAATCCACAAGCATCATCGTTAACTGCGATTTCGTTTCCACCACAAGCATCGAATACTCTTAATAAAGAATCATAATCAGTTCCTCCATCACAAAGCGATATAGTTACTACTTGAGGAGTTCCCGAACCAGTGAAAGAATACCACTCATCTGGAGCAGCGTTTCCACCAGAATCTGTATCCGTAATAGTTTCACCTACTACAATATCACCACAAGCGATTGGGAATGCATCTACACACTCATCGTTTGTTGGCGGCTCAGGACGACAGATAGAAAGAGAGAATGAATCAACTGTTCCAGTATCTCCTCCAAAATTATCACAAACCTTCAACTGCCAGTCTCCTTGGATGTCTTCACCATCAAAAGCAGCGGCAAAAGTACCGCCATCTGGCTCAAAGGTTCCAGTAAATGGTGGCGCGCCACCAGAAAGAGGACCAGCACCATCCATAAAGACAGTATCAATATAGTTTTGACCACTACCACCGTTCTGATCGGAAAGGATCAACTCGGTACCAGTTGGCGAAACTAGGTAAATATCTAAGTCACCATCAAAGGTGTGTGTAATTGTAATAGTTACATTATCAATGTTAGAGTCAACACCTATAGTTCCTGGGTCACCTACGGTAACAGGATATAAGTTAGGGGCTCCAACACAGTCTGCAGTCACATCCCCTCCTGGGTCAATATCCGAAGGTAAGTTAGCAGCATCAAATTGTACTACGTCACATAATGGTGGTGCCGGAGTATATAATTCAAGGTTATCCCAAAAATATACTTGCGTATTAGGGTCGATAACATTAAAATTCATGAATACGGTAACCGATTCATAAGTCAATGCACCTTCAGAACTAAAGTCGAATACAACTTCTTCCCAAGCCCCTGTGGTAGTCATATTAGCTTGTCGCTCAATAGGAGCGTTTGGCCCGCCTTCAAGTTTTAATAAAACGGGAGTGCCCGCAAGAGGAGACCATACATCCATTCTAAAGAATTTGTCCGTTGTAATGTCAACTGGAACTACAATATTCACCCCTGCGAAAGCCGCATTGGCAGGCACTGTATTTTCAGCGACATTAGCTGAAGTATTTACTCCAGTTGCATCAGGATTAGCAATTACTTGCGTAAAGGATCCGTTAAAGTCATTAAATGGAGGTACAACTGTTTCAAAGTCTAATGGTAGAGCAACTACAGGAGGCACAAATGGTCCCATAGTAATATTGTCAAAATAAACAACATTGTCCTGCGTTCTCGCATCAAAATCAGGGAAGATTATGATTTGATCAATATCGATATTGGCCGGGTCGCCTATAACACCTGAGAAGTCGAAAGTTAATTCTTCCCACTGGTTAATAACAGTATTGGGTACTAAAATTTCGCCTGTAGAAGCTCCTGGAAGCGTGGCGAACTTAATCCCAACGTTACTAATAACAGGTTTCCAAACCATAATTTTTACCACCGCATTAGCTGGATGTAAAGTAAAAGTACCAATGTCGGCACCATGCATACTTTCAACACCTGCAAAAGGTTGTCCAGCTTGTAAAGCAGTAAATTCAGCAACAGTCGCAGAAGTATTAATACCAGTTGGGTCTGGATTAGGAATGATAGCAAGAGGAGGGTTGGTCGAGTTTTCAAACACCGTCCATGTCCAGTCTGCTCCATTTCCACCAACTTCAAAGTCGATGGGCACGTTTGGACCTCCAAGTATTGGTGGGCCTGAAGATTCTAAATTATCCCAAAAGTACGTTTGTGTATTTGGATCAACTTGATTGAAATTCATGAATACAGTAACCGAATCATACGTCAATGCTCCTTCAGAACTGAAGTCGAATACGATTTCTTCCCAAGCCCCAGTAGTAGTTAAATTTACTTGACGCTCAATAGGAGCGTTAGGTCCACCTTCTAGCTTTAATAAGACAGGAGTCCCTGCAAGAGGAGACCACACATCCATTTTAAAGAACTTGTTCGTTGTAATGTCAACAGGTACTACAATATTCACACCAGCGAAAGCTGCATTCGCAGGTACCGTGTTTTCAGCAACGTTTGCTGACGAATTCACACCTGTTGCATCAGGATTAGCAATTACTTGGGTAAATGATCCGTTAAAATCATTGAATGTTGGCAAGGCACCTTCAAAGTCCAAAGGCAAAGCCAATGGAGGAGCAAAGGTTTCTAGATTATCCCAGAAGTATGTTTGTGTGTTCGCATCCACCATGTTGAAGTTCATGAAAATGGTAACCGAATCGTATGTCAATGGTCCTTCAGAACTAAAGTCGAATAAGACTTCTTCCCAAGCTCCAGTTGTAGTTAGATTAGCCTGACGCTCAACAGGAGCATTAGGTCCGCCTTCTAATTTCAACAAAACAGGAGTGCCGGCCAAAGGAGACCAAACATCCATTCTAAATTGACTATTTGTTGTTAGATCAATTGCTGCTACAATGTTTACTCCAGCAAAGGCTGCATTAGCGGGTACTGTATTTTCAGCAACATTGGCTGATGTGTTCACACCTGTTGCATCAGGATTAGCAATTACTTGAGTAAATGATCCGTTAAAGTCGTTAAACGTTGGCGCACCTGTTTCAAAGGTAAATGGCAATGTTGTAGGGGGAGGTATTGGACCAAAAGTAATTTGATCAAAATAAATTACGTTATCCTGAGTTCTGGCATCAAAGTCTGGAAAGACTATGATTTGGTCAATATCTGTGTTAGATGGGTTTCCAATCACACCAGAAAAGTCGAAGGTTAATTCTTCCCATTGGTTGATGACTGTATTGGGCACTAAAATTTCACCCGTAGAAGCTCCACTGAGTGTTGCGAATTTAATTCCAACATTACTTATCACAGGTTTCCAAACCCATATTTTAACTAAGGCATTAGTTGCGTCTAAAGTAAATGTTCCTATATCGGCTCCATGCATACTTTCAACTCCTGCGAATGGCATCCCCGCTTGTAGGGCAGTAAATTCTGCTACATTGGCTGAAGTATTCACACCCGTGGCATCGGGATTAGCAATAATTTGTAATGGGGGGTTGGTCGAGTTTTCAAATACGGTCCAAGTCCAGGTATCTCCGTTGCCGCCAGGCTCAAAATCGATGGGCGCATTTTGAGAATACCCTAGATAGGCAACCAATAAGAAAACAATTGTTGTAATTTTTTTCATAAGTCCTTTTTTCTAGTTTTAGTTTACTGTATGCATTAATAATCTATCTTAATTCAAATTTTTTGCTATAGGTGGTTGCTGAACTTCCACCAACTGATACGTTGAAGTCCCCATTTTCCAACACCCAATTACCGTCGTTGTCATAAAATCCAAGTTCTTTTTTGGTCAGTATAAACGAGACTATTTTAGATGCTCCGGGCTCTAATTCTACCATTTCAAACCCTTTCAGTTCTTTTACTGGACGAGTAACACTTGCGAATAAATCTCTGAGATATAATTGGGCTACCTCTTTTCCTTTTACAGCACCAGTGTTGGTAAGTTTTACAGTGACTTTAACTTCCTTCGTGGTCGCATAATTATTTTCAATAGCCAAGTTTTCATATTTGAATGAAGTATAGCTTAAGCCGTGCCCAAATGGATAAAGGGGTGTGTTTTTTTCATCCGAATAGTGTGACCAAAAAACGATGTCTGGAGCTGGAAGTGTGGGCCTTCCCGTATTTTTGTAGTTATAATAAATGGGTACTTGCCCAACAGATCGAGGCACTGTCATCGGCATCTTACCACTCGGATTGTAATCGCCATACAAAACTTGTGCTATGGCATGACCACTTTGACTTCCCAAATGCCAAGCTTCTACAATGGCTGGAATATTTTCATCGGCCCAAGGAAGTGCTAAGGGACGTCCATTATTAAGTACTAATACGATATTTGGGTTCACCTTATAGACAGCCTCAAGAAGTTCTTGCTGTACACCTGGTAAATCCAATTTTGTTCTACTCCTCGCTTCACCAGTTTGATACCCATGTTCTCCAAGTACCATGACCACTTTGTCCACTGTTTTGGCTAGAGCGATAGCTTCAGCGAAGCCGCTTTTGTCCGTAGTATTGATTTTAGTTTCGAAAACAAAATCTGTTTTTCCTATAGCTACATCCGCACCTTTGGCATAAGTTAGTTGGTTGCCTTCGTATTTTTTCATTCCTTCTAAAACCGAAATGGCTGTATTATCATCGGCTGCAATTCTCCAACTCCCTAAAGGACTGTTTTTGTCTGCCGCCAGTGCACCAATAAGACCAATTTTTAATCCGGCCTTTTTTAGAGGCAACATATTGCGATTATTCTTTAGAAGAACGATGGATTTTTTTGCAACATCAAGAACGGCTTTGTGGTTTTCTTCGGAATTGATTTCCGCTTTTTCACGCGTTATGTCACAGTATTTGTAAGGATCGTCAAAAAGCCCCAATTCAAATTTCGTTTTTAGAATACGGCGTGCGGCATCTACGATGTAGGCTTCTGGCACTTTGTTTTCTCGTACAAGGTTGGCTAGTTCGGCTACGTATTGATATGATTCCATATCCATATCGGATCCGGCGTTCACAGCCAATTCGGCCGCATGTTTACCATTTTCCGCATATCCATGCGCAATCATTTCATTGATAGATCCCCAATCGGAAACAACAAAGCCTTCAAAGCCCCATTTTTCTTTTAAAATAGTACGCTGTAAAAACTTGTTGCCTGTCGCCGGAATTCCATTTAGTTCATTAAACGAATTCATAAACGTTCGCACGCCAGCTTCATTGGCTGCTTGGAAAGGAGGAAAAAGAACATTGTATAAAGTGGAGGTCCCCACGTCTACTGTGTTGTAGTCTTTTCCTGATTCAGAAAAACCATAACCAACGAAATGTTTTGCACAGGCTAGAATGGTGTTGTGTGCAGATAAATCGTCTCCTTGGAATCCATTAATTCGGGCGATTGCTATTTTACTTCCCAGATATGGGTCTTCTCCGGCGCCTTCCATAACACGGCCCCATCGGGCATCTCGGGAAATATCCACCATAGGAGCAAAGGTCCAGTTAATTCCAGATGCGGAGGCTTCACGCGCTCCTACCTCGGCCGATTCGCGAATGGCGTCAAGATCCCAGCTAGCTGCTTCGGCTAATGGAATAGGACTCATAGTTTTATACCCATGAATAAGGTCGAAGGCGATAATTAATGGAATCCCTAAACGGGTTTCTTCCACAGCTATCTTTTGAACGGCACGCACCTCTTCAACACCTCGTACATTTAGCATGGAGCCTACCCATCCTTTACGGAGGTGATCATACTTTTTAGCAGCATCACCATCCGCAGGTACGGGTCCTGTTACGTTCCAAAAACCATTGTATTGATTCATCTGACCAATTTTCTCTTCAAGCGTCATGATCGATAGTAGTGAATCCACTTTTTTATCGATGATAGAGGCCTCAGAATCAGAAGAAATTGAGGACACTAATGCATTGTTCTTGTCAGCAGGAGTGAGTCCTACTAAGAGAAATAAGAAAAGTACAGCTGTGATAATTTTCATAAATACTGTTTTGTTTATTGATACACTCTAACGTAGTCTACTTCCATGGTCGACTCCACAAAATTTGGATCAATCGCGCCTCCAAAAGTTCCGCCCATGGCCACATTAAGTATGACGAAAAATTCATGATCGAATGGAAGTCCTGAGTTGTTTTGAAAGGTAAAATGCTCTTGTCCGTCCACAAAGAATATAATCTGAGATGGAGACCATTCCATAGAATAAATGTGGAATTCATCAGAAACACCTGGCACTTCAATTGACTGCGTATTTGCGTTTCCACCGGAATTTCCTGGTGAATGCAAGGAGGCAAAAATTCGGTCTTGGTCGTTCCCAACATGTTCCATGAAATCCATTTCTCCACAGGCTGGCCATGAATTGGTAACAAAATCATTTCCGAGTAACCACATTGCCGGCCAAGTTCCAGCACCAGTAGGTAATTTTGCTCTAGCCTCGATGCGACCGTATTCAAATTCAAACTTTTGAAAAGTGTTTATTCTTGCTGAAGTGTATTCGCTGCCTTGGAATTCTTCTGCTTTTGCCGTGATTTTTAGTGTTCCACCGCTCACGATAATATTATCTGCGCGATCCGTGTAATATTGAGATTCCTCATTCCCCCAGCCATTGCCTCCTATATCGTAATTCCAGGTCCCAGTACAAGGGGCTCCATCTTCATCAAATTCTTCAGCCCAGACCAAGACATCATTATTCCCTGTCCCTGTATCGCCTGTAATGGAGGTACAAGTTGGAGGGGGATCGTTACTTTCTGGCACAAAGGTGTGGTACCAAGCTAATGGGTCCCCTGGAGGATCAAAAGGGTCTTGAATACCTCTAATCACTAATTTGTCTGCCGTCAATTCTAAAATTTGATACACTTCAGCTCCAGACCAATAAGACATGGTGCTATTTGTAACCGTGAGGGTCGCGTTTCCAAATTCATCGTCTACAATTACAAAACTGGTATCTAAATCAATTTGATCGTCAATATTTCGACACTCATCAACAAATATTTGTGGTTCTGCATCTGGGAAAAACCTTTTTATTTCTGCCCAATTTATAAATGTTGCATCCGTAGTTTCTAGCTGAAAGCTATAGTTGTTTTCTCCGTCATGTGAAAAGGTTAATACGTCATCGTACATACAAGGGTCCAGCTGATTGGCACCGGCTGAAAAGAAATTTGGAAATGTTTCTGCCGGATCACCTACGCCAAAATGGCCTGCATTTGAGGAATCCCAAACCCATCTTTTTTCTTCGTTAGCGGCTCCTGCAATGTTTAATAACACTCCTTCTTCGATGATAAGTCTAACGTCTAAATCTATAATTACTGCTTTTGTGCTTGAAGCTCCTCCAGTCCCAAAGGCAGTCACCACAATTTCTTGTGTATACTGACCGTCTTGGGTATAGCGGAAAGATGCTTCTTCACCATTCGCAATTACAACCGCGTCGGTATCCGACTTAAAATACACGTGAAAATTTAGCGCGTTTTCAGCGGTAGGCTTTACCGTTACATTTCCGGTTTGGTCGTTGGCGACGGTAACGGTAACAGTTAAGTTACCAGGCGTTACAACATCACCAAATTCGATATCGTCTTCCTGACATCCGAAGGCCAAGAAGGCAATCATTAGAACGCTTAATATTTTATTTACTTTTTTCATAGTCGCTTTTTTTAATTGTCCAATTGAACATCATCAAAATAGTAGGTTGAGCCATCGCCGGAAACACCGTCGATAAACTCAAAGAAGACAACTATTTTGGTAAATTCTATTCCTGCAGTACTTCCAGAGAAGTCCCAAACAAGTTCTTCCCATTGATCCGTAACTGTGGTGTTCACATCTAGCTCTACAAATTGGGAACCGTCTTCATTTTCCAGCTTAAGGCGAATAGGGATGCCCGCTTTAGGAGACCAAGTTTTTATTGAGATCCGCTCTGTTGAAGAGAAATCGATAGGCGTATCTAAGGCGATAAGTGTTCCTGCAAAGAACTGAGCGCCTTCTGTTTTAACACTTCTCACAACGGTTGCACTGGTATTGACTCCCGTTTGATCTGGGTTCGGCAATACTTCAGATTCGGCTCCTTCGAAACCAACTAGACCATAGTCTATATCTGGATTTTCGAAATCTAGGGGTAGTACTACGGGGTCACCGCCTCCACCACCGCTACCGGCCGCGAGTGCGATATTGTCATAATAGAAAGTAGTTCCTGTACCCACATTTCCGAAGTCATAAAAAATGACCACTTTAGAGTAATTTTGGGTTAAATCTTCAGAAGAAAAATCGAAGAATAGCGTTTCCCAACCATTTGCGACGGTAGTAACAGCATCAATTTCTGTGGAAATATTGGGGTCATCTAAGTTTTCGAGTTTTAGTTTAACAGTTAATCCTGCTGCCGGAGACCAAGAGTCTACATTGAATCCTTGGAATTCGTTAAAATCGATCGGTTCACCGAGCCCCAAAACAGTGCCAGCAAATACTTCGGCGTCTACTTCTTTAAAGAATTCGGCCACCTTGGCGCTTGTATTCACTCCATTAGGGTCTGGATTGTCAATAACCGCACTTTGTGCACCGCCGAAATCGGAGAATGCATAACTTATGGATGTTGATTCAAAGTCAATGGGTAAAACGATTGGATTATCGATTACCACAGTTTCTGTCACTTCAATGGTTTCAGAACCACCACTCAGAGCCACTACTCTCAATTCATAAGTTCCTACATCTGGATACGTATGCGAAATAGTTTCGTCAATCATCAATGGAGTTCCTTGCTCGTCTGCAACGTCTCCAAAGTATACTTCAAAACCAACTGCAAAGTCTGCTTCTGCCGACACATTTATAGAGAAACTATCACCGCTTACTGGCGTAATAGTGACCACTAGATTTTCAGGAGGGAAAAAGGATACGGTTACTGGTTGTGTAGTTTCTGCCGAATCGCCATTCAAATTGAAGGCTGATAATACAGCAGAAAAAGTTCCTTCGGCATATACATGTTGACTGCTTGCTCCTGGCGCTACTTCTTCAATGTCTGAGCCATCTCCAAAGTCAATTTTAAACAATGAGGTGCTTTCGCCACTCGGAGTGAGCGTTACGGTACCTGAATTATCTTGTGCAAGTTGTACATCCAAGCTGAGGTTGGACGGAACAGCTAGGCTATCTATAAATCCTATGTCGCGTTCGTCTTCAGTACAACCCTGAAGAGAAAGAAAAATGGATAGAAATCCGATGATATATGTGAATTGTTTGATTTTCATAGTTCCGTTTTTTAGTACCCAGGATTTTGTGCCCAACGATTACCAGTCAATTGTATTTCGATTTCAGGAATTGGAAATAGTTCGTGTTTGCCAGTTACAAAGCCTTCTATTTGACCTGCCGCTCGTCCTGTTCTTACAAGGTCGAAGAAGTGATGACCTTCACCTACAAGTTCCAAACGACGCTCTAAATAAATGGCTTGAGTTAATGCATTTCCAGAAAGAGTTACACTTTCAAGACCAGCTCTGTTTCGAACTAGATTTAAATATTGTAGCGCCAAACCTTCATTTCCTGTTGCGTTACTATGTGCTTCCGCAGCCATAAGTAGTACGTCCGAAAAGCGGATGGATCTGTAGTTGTTTGGATTGGTCAAGTTTTGATCTCCAATGTTTGAGTCTCCTTGACGAGGGATGTATTTTCTGTTGAAGAAGCCAGTGTGCTCAAACCCTTCGGTCCAGCTCACTCCTGCTCCATTGTTATAATCTTGATTTTCAATAGCGAATGCTTCGATATTCAGAATGGAAAAATCGCGACGAATATCATTTTCATCGAAAGCATCGTAAGTTTCCTGCGTAGGAACGTTGAAACTAAAGCCCGCTTCAAATAACGGTCCATTAAAGTTTCTTGGTCCGCTAAACCCTACCGCTACATTACCTTCACTACATTGTAAACAATCAAAGCCAGCCCCTTCGAGGTCGGAATATTGAACCTCAAAAACAGACTCGATGTTATTTTCATTGTCGTTTTCGAAAAGGGTGGTAAAATCTGATTGGAGATTGTGCGGCCCATTATTTATAAGTCCGTCTAACACCTGTGCTGCTTCTTGAAATTTTCCTTGGTATAAATAAGCTTTTCCTAAGAGCGCTTCTGCGGCACCTTTAGTTGCACGGCCCGTATCGGCTTGTGTATAAGGTAAATTATTCGCGGCAAAAATAAGATCCTGCTCAATAAGGGCGTATACTTCAGCCTTTGGGGCTCTATCGATGGTAGATTGATCTCCAAAGAAGATCCGTTGGTCAATTGATAATGGAACATCACCAAACCACTTAACCAATTCGAAGTAATAATAGGCTCTTAAAAATCGAGTTTGCCCAATAACATTCGGTTTGTTTTGGAATTCTGTTTTGTCTTGGAATTCCATGATATAGTTGGCGCGATTCACTCCTGCGAACATCCAGCTCCAAATATCTCTGAGCTGCTGGTTCTCTGGTGTGTGAATCATATTATCTATTTGCTGAATTCCAATAACGTCGGTGGCGCTTTCTCCTCCTGCCAGCGTATTGTTGGAAGCAATTTCTCCAACCATTACATTTAAATAAGAGGATTGTAGCATATCGTAAGCACCAATGAGGGCGCTTTGATAATCTGCTTCGGAATTGAAAAAGTTTTCCGAATTCTCGTCGTTGGATTCTACGTCCACGAAGTCATCGCTACAAGCAGCTAATGAAAGGACACAAAGGGTTAGAATAAATTTTAGTTTCATGGCTGTCTTTTTTAAAATTTCATGTTGACACCTAATAAATATGTTCTTGGGTTGGGATATAGACCTTGGTCAAATCCCCCACCTATGGGAGCACCCGTTGATACTGTTGGGTCGTACCCACCGTATTTGGTAAGGGTGAATACATTACTTACGGAGACGTATACTCTTAGTTTTGATAATCCAAAACGATCTAATGTCTTTTCTTTAAGGGTATAACCGAGTTGCATATTCTGAGCTCTTACAAACGAACCGTCTTCTACATAAAAATCGGAGAACACTAGGTTGGAAGTGGCTCCAGTGGTAACTCTAGGAAATGTATTGGAAGTACCCGGTCCGGTCCATCTATCTAAATAAGAGACGGTTCTGTTGGTGAAACGGTCGTTTCTTTCATAGTTTCTGACAATTTCGTTTCCGATGGAAGCAAAAAAGTAGGTCTGAAAATCGAATCCTTTATAATCGAATGATAAGTTGATACCCATAGTAACATCTGGTATGGGATCCCCAATGTATGTTTTGTCATCAGAGTCGATAACTCCGTCACCGTTTTGGTCTACAAATCGGATATCTCCGGCTCTTGCATTCGCTCCGAGTTCGATTTGCGTGGGAGCATTGGTTGCTTCATCTTGCGTTTGAAATAAACCGTTGGTTTCGTAACCGTAGAAATACCCTAACGGGAAACCCTCTTCCATTCGAGCTGGAAACCCTTGCCCGATACTAAAGCCACCGCCTTGTTCAAATCCAATTCCGTTATTTACTTTAATTACCTCATTATCTAAGGTGGTGAAGTTGTAATTGGCACTAAATGAAAACTCATCGGATAGTTTATCTCGGTACCCCATAGAAAACTCAAGCCCCTTGTTTCTTACCGTACCAGCGTTTGCTGTCGGGTTTCCAGAGCCAGGTGCTGTAGATCCTGTAATACCACTTGTTTGTACCACAAGAAGCAAATCTTTAGTTTCTCTACTGAAATAATCAATTTCAACGTTTAGTTTGTTGTTTAAGAATCGAGTGTCAACCCCTATGTCCAAGGTTTTTTGCTCTTCCCATTTAATGTCTGGGTTCGAAATGACACCGATTGCCGTTCCAAAGTCTAATTCGTCATTAATCACATAAACACCCTCTCCGTTTAGTAAGGAGGTAAAAAGAAAAGCATCAATTCTATCATTACCAATGATTCCGTAAGACCCTCTCACCTTTAAGAAGTCGATTGCACTATTATCTTCGAGGAAACTTTCGTCTGAAGCAACCCAACCTACAGAAACAGATGGGAAAACACCAAATTTGTTCTCTGGGGCAAAATTGGTTGATCCATCTCGTCGAATGACGGCAGAAAGCAAATACTTACCTTTGTAGTTGTATTGTACTCTTCCGAAGTAAGACAAAAGACGAGAATCGAAAATCCTATTGCTACGGTTGATGAAATTGTTTTGCACTGTCTCTGCATCATCTAAACTTAAGTCTTCAAAAGGTAAATCGGGTAAATTGAAACCCGTATTGATGTAAAAGTCTCCAGTCGATTTAAATACTGACATCCCCGCGGTCGCCGTAAGGTTGTGAATGTCGTTAAAAGATTCTTCGTAAGTGACAAATGCATCGAATGTGTAATCTCTGAATAATCGTTCGTCTTCTACATAAGAATTAACATCCAGACGGTCAAATACCTTGTCTGCAATTCCCTGAACCCCAAAATCGGCAAGAGGTGTATAGAATAGCGCCTTTACTTCGGCATAATTCCATTGATAGTTGACTTCCGCAGTAATATTTTTTAGCGGCTTATAGCTAAGGCCAAAAACACCACTAATTTTATTAACCGTCGTTTCGTTGAAGGTGTTTTCTATCTGGGCCAATGGGTTGATTACTTCAATAGGAAGGTTTTCCGCTCGAGAAAAACCATTGTTGTTTCCTGTGGTTCCAAGGGTAGGATCCATGTTCAATGCATTGTACAAAACCGATCCAATTCCGTTCTCTTGAAGTGTTTTTCTTTTAGTTCCCGTATAAATTAAACTTGACTTGAATTTTAATTTATCGAAGAATTCGGTGTTAAAATTTCCTCGAACCGTATAACGAGTAAAATTCGCTTTGTCACCGCCAACAATTCCATCTTGAGTTAAAAGAGAAGCACCTCCAGAATATGTGGATTTTTTTGTACCCCCCCGAACGGTAAGGCTTGTACTAAATATGGGCGCTTTTGAAAAAACCTCATCTTGCCAATCGGTTCCTTGACCAAGGTTAGAAATATTATTAAATACGATAGGGTCTCCATTTGCGGCGAAGGCCTCATTTACTAAAAGGCCGTATTCTGTAGCATTTAATGTTGGTAATCTACGCGTAGTCTCTTGAAAACCGCCATAGGCCTCGTAATCAAAAGTAAGTGGCGTATTTTTTCGTCCTGTTTTGGTTGTAATTAAGATAACACCATTAGCGGCTCTTACTCCATAAATACCAGCGGTAGCATCTTTTAATACATTAATGTTTTCAATATCACTCGGATTCAAAACGCTTAAGTCTTCAATAACATTTCCATCTACAAGAATGAGCGGTCTATTATCACCATTGGTTGAAATTCCTCTAATTCGGATATCCAAGGCACTACCTGGTGAACCAGACTGAGAAGTAATTTGAACCCCAGAAACTTGTCCTTGCAGCGCTTGTTCCACTCGGACCGGTTTTAACTCTTCAATGGTTTCGGCGGTCACTACGGCAACGGCTCCAGTTATTTCCTTTTTTCTTTGAGTTCCATATCCAATCACAACAATCTCGTCTAGAGTAGCGATGTCTTCTTCAAGACTAATCGATATAGTTGCATCGCCAGTGACACTAACTTCCTGACTAATAAATCCAACATAAGAAACAATGAGTTTGTCTCCTTGAACTAGGTCTTCAATACTAAAGTTTCCATCGAAATCTGTAGTAACTCCGTTTAATGTTCCTTTTTGAACTACGGACGCCCCTAGTAAAGGGGTGCCAGTCCCACTATCCAAGACTACTCCATTGACCGTAATAGTTTGTGCAAATCCAACGGATAAAAAACAAGATGTGATAAGTAATAGGTAAAGTCGCCTCATTGTGCTTTTCATTTTGAGCAATGTAGAACACTGAGCTACGGAATTATAAATTTCTCCCTATACAAAAAACATACACCGTAAAAAAAACCGTTAAAAACTATGAATTTGGCAGTGAAGACCCAGTTAAATTGAGGATTCTACATCGAAAACGTTGGGCAGAATAATCGGTTATTTTGAAGGTTAAAAAAGAAAAAAGCGAGAAATGTTGTGGTAATGATGAGGTAAATAGGGTAATTGTTGTAGCCCCTACAGATTAATAAAATAGTCGTTGAGATTGACTTTGCGCTGCAAATCTATTTTTTTACGCAAACGATAGCGCTTTATCTCAACGCTTCTGGTTGAGATGTTTAACAATTGTGCTATCTCTTTAGACGATAAATTGAGTCGTAAATAGACACAAAGACGCAAATCGTTGGGAGTTAGTTGTGGGTGTAACTCTTTTACTTTTTTGAAGAAATCTTTATCCGCATTATTAAAGGCCTCTTCAAAAAATTCCCAATCTTGTTTATTATTAATGCTACTATCAATGAGCTTAATAACTGACTTTAATTCATTTGCGTTGGAAGATTTCTTTAACTCGTCTTTAATACTGTTGAGTGTGGTATTTTTACTAATCATGTTGATAGTCGAAACGGCCAACTCCCTATTTCTGGATTCAATTTCCTGATTCAAGCCCTGGTTTTTCAACTGAATGATTTGCTTTTGTGCTGCGAGTTCCTTTAGTTTAAGCTCGTTCGTTGTTTTCTCAAGAATACGTGCTCTTTGCTTACGGTAGTAGCGTTTGTAGAACCAATTAATGCCAATGAATAGTAAAATGGTTAACAGCGCATAAACTGCTATGGCTGCATTGGAAAGAATGAATGGCCTTTTGACCACAAAATTGTATTCGGCTATTTCTGGAGTGATGACATCATTAACCTTGGCTCTTACTAAAAATCGATATGATCCATACTTCAAGTTTTCAATGGCCACATGAGGAGATTTTTCCCAAGGGCTCCATTCGGTATGATGTCCTTCTAATTTGTATTGATATTGGGTGATTAAGTATTTTTCGTATTCAGGAACACTATATTCAAAAATGAAGCTGTTTTGTCTTGCTGGGAACTCTCCAGCCGTATCCAGCCTTAAAAGCGTATTATTGCCTGAAAAGGAAGTGGAAATTACCTTATTAATTTTAATTTCATATTCGTTATGAAATGGCCTGGAAGGGTCCAAAAGCAAATAGCCATTGGATGTGCCAAGAATATAACTACCATCGGTATAATAAGATATATTTTCGAAGCCTTCTTTTCCAGTACGCAACTGCTTTGGAAGAACAATTTTATCCAACCGTAGCGATTTCCCCAGCTTTTCCTTGCTTATATAGTACATGTTGGTTTTAGTAAAAACCCATAGCCGGCCATTGCTGTCGGGAATCATCTTGCCAGAGAAATATTCGTCATTATCGAATACTTTAGAGAGGGCATCGTCTTTTATAAAACTGTGCTGGGTCTCGTCGTAACTAAATATTCCGTTTTTACCGGCATAGAAAATTTGATCATTAAATTGGGCCAAACCAGAGTTAATCGCTTTATCAACAGTTTCAATTTTCGTAAAACCCACAACTTTGGTAAAAAGAGAATCTATTTGTAATTCAAAAACACCCTTGTATTCGTGATTTACAATCACATTATTGGACTGGGTTATTTCGAAATGCCGGGATGAAATATCAAAACCCTCCAATTTTGACGGTGTTTGCCATATTCCGTCTTGCTTTTCAAAAGAATACAGACCGTCATAATTACCTTGCAGCAACCTGTTAGATGTAGGGGATAGTTTTTTAATATCCCATGCCCCTTGAATGTTAGAAATGACATCTATATTGTCTTCATCTATTAAGAAGGTTCCTAAATTATGACCACAAAATAATTGATCGTCAATAATTTTTAAGTACCATACTTGCCCTGCGGTGCCTTCAATAAGCCTAAATTCTTCATTTTTATCTACTTGGCGGTAAAACAAACCTTGGTTGGTCCCTAAGTAGACGTGATTCTTATAAATGACGGAAGCATAAGTAGTTCCCAATCGCCCCTTTCGGTCTATATAATTTTTTAAAGGCGCACTAGTGTTTATGCAGTCCACACCGTTATCAAGTCCAATCCAAATGTTCGTGTCGGCATCTTCAAAAAGTGTCAGCGCCGTATTATTGGACAAGCCATTGGTTTGATTTAAATTATAAAGCAGTTCTGCCTCGCTAGAGAGGTGATAGACCCCGTTGGCAATACTTCCTATTAAAAGGCTGCCGTTCTCCGCCTGCAAACCACTGTAAATAGTTAATCCGTTCAGTAATGAGTCAACAGGGCTGTTCCAGGGTGTTAATTTTGAATCTACCAATTTAAAAAAGCCATTCTTTTCGGTGATGAAAGTGAGGCTCATTTCCACCATAAAAAGACTAATTATTCGACTATTCTTAGCAACGTCTGAAGAATCGACAAGAACTTTTTCACCATTTTCTACAGAATAGAGACCTTCGTTAAACACTTGAAAGTAAATTTCGTCACCGAGATTGAAAATTTTAGTGATGGTATGATCCGCCTCAATACTTTTAATTTCATTGGTTTCAATATTGAAAACTAGAATTCTATCCAACGATTGAAAAAGTAGCCAACCGTTGTGTTCAATGATATTCCAAAAATGCTCATCTTCGATTAAATCAATTTGTAAAGAGTCACTCAAAGAGGTATAATCTAAGGTCCCTGTTTGATTTCTTTTCCAATAACCGAAATTGCGAAAGCAACCGCTATAAATACGATCATCAATTGCTTTCACACAGCGAATAATACTTTCGTTTGGAGAAGGGTATAATGTCCAATTGGCTCCACTATACTCTAAAAGGCCTTTATTATTCGCCACATAAATATGCCCGTCATTGGATTGACTTATCATCCAGTTTTGATTGTCGGCACTATAATCGTCGGGGCTAAATTTTACAATGGGAGGGAGTTCTTGGGCAATTCCAAGTGTGGAAA
>Ga0316205_10003055_pt1 | contig 16313 bp, 15 predicted proteins | sample 3monthpyrite_MG_FD_204941 | JGI IMG/M metagenome (GOLD analysis project Ga0316205, IMG submission 204941) | Microbial mat bacterial communities from mineral coupon in-situ incubated in ocean water Damariscotta River, Maine, United States -... | ecosystem: Environmental > Aquatic > Marine >... | reverse complement strand
AATGGAAGAAGCATTTGAAATGATATTGCAAGGCGCTGACAGGATCGTTTCTGTCAGCGAGAAACAAATCATAACCGCAATGTCTCAGTATTACCTTATGACTCATAATCTGGCGGAAGGGGCGGGGGCAATATCCCTTGCGGGGCTCAGCAAAGAAAAAGCGAAAATGAAAGGTAAAAAAGTCGGAGTCATTTTATCTGGTGGTAATATAGATTTTGACCGTTTTCGAGATTACATGGCTTCATTAGAATAGATAATTGGGTAAGCTGGAAATCGGGTGTATAATCACACGCAAATCTTACCTACCCACAGAAATAGGAGAATTAAATGGCTACAGCAACAGCGCGACATATTTTGGTCGACACAGAAGAAAAATGCATTGAATTGAAAGAACAAATTAAGAGCGGCACGGACTTTGTTGAAGTTGCCAAGCAACATTCATCTTGCCCATCTGGCAGTAGTGGTGGCGATCTTGGTTCTTTCGGTCCCGGCGCAATGGTCCCTGAATTCGATGAAGTTTGTTTTAATGGTGAAGTTGGAGTGGTTCATGGACCTGTGAAGACTCAGTTTGGTTATCATTTACTGGAGATCACCGAGCGTTCGTAAGTCGATATTAAAACTTAGAGTTATAAAATTAGGAGCTTTGGCTCCTTTTTTTACGGCTGAAATTGGTTTTTCCCTGGAATTTATGTTCTTTCCAACAGCCGTTTTGCCCAAGCTTAGGCTTGAATTTGAAACAAATTTGGTAATATGTCACAAAAATGCTTGAGTCTGGTTTGTTTTTTACTCATTATATGAATATATTGGTCAAATTTCCGCCCATTTATAAGCATTTCATAGGAGAGTAAATGGGGCAGTGAAGAGGGGTAACGGATGACATATACATATTTAAAGCGTGTCAAAATGAAAGTGAGTAAGCTTAAAATTGGCATGTATGTGGCAAAACTTGATAAGGACTGGAAAGATTCTCCGTTTATATTTCAGGGATTTCCGATTGATAACCAACAGCAGTTAGATTTACTGGCCAAGGAATGTCGTGAGGTCTATGTTGATTTTAAAACCGAAGATGAGTATGAGGCTCATTTTCGTGAAGCCGGTGATATTATTGAGGAAAAGGAAGATGAAGTACCAGTAGAGGTACAATTAGCTGAAGAGCTTTCAGCAGCTTTCAAATGCCTGGATGACTCAACAAAATCCTTTAAAGTCCTTATGCGTAAGGTGATGCAAGGAAAAGAGATTGATCTAACGGAGGTTGAATCATCGGTCGTAAATTGTATTAATAGCGTCAAACGATTTCCGGATGCTCTTTTGTTGGCAATTAATGACAAACATGGCGTTCATTACACCGCAGAGCACAGTGTCAGAGTTTCCGTATTGGCAATCGCTTTTGGGTTGGCTCTAGGTATGAGCCCTGAGCAGGTTCGAGCCTTGGGCTTGAGTGGAATGTTATACGATATCGGAAAAAGTATGATGCCACACAAAATTATCAATAAAAATGGAAAACTGAGTAAGGATGAAGCGTTGGTAATAAAAAACCATCCTACCCGGAGTTTTCGCTTACTTTCTAAAGTCGAAGGATTGAGTAAAATTGTGAAGGAAGTGGCGCTTTCTCATCATGAGAGAGAAGATGGCAACGGATACCCGCGTCATATTCCGAAAGACCGCGTTTCCCGTTATGCAAAAATTATATCGATCATCGATGTTTATGATGCAATTACCAGCGATCGCTCTTATGACAAAGCACGCGGTCCAGTGTTCGCGTTCAACATACTAAAAAAAGAGAAAGGCAAAAAGTTTGATGGTTATCTGGTCGATCGTTTTACTGAATGGATGCGGACCTATCCGGTGGGAAGTTTAGTCGAAATGGAGACTGGAGAAATGGCAATAGTGTTAAGCAAACCTCCCGCTAGTAACCAGTTACCACGGATCATGATCGTTACCGACGAAAACAAAAATAAGGGTTACGAAAAAGTGATCGATTTATCCACTATAGTGATGCATGCTAGTGGAAAACCTTACAAGATCAAGAAGATAAAGGTGGGCAGCACACATGGTATTAATATCCGTAAATATTTAGATAACGAAAAATACGATACGCCTAGATGGTGCAAAAATACAGAGGCCTCTTCAGATTCGCCGTTTTCAAGATACTTATAAAATTGGATTTGTCTCATTCATATCAACCATTAAAAAAGGGAAACATTAGCTTCCCTTTTTTAATGGTTGATTACAAATTGAAAATTAACCTTTTGGCCCGGCATCTCTGATCGCATCAGACACATCGAACTTTGCAAAGTTTTCAGCAAACAATTTGGCGACCGCTTTTGCCTCCGCATCATAAGCATCCGCATCAGCCCAGGTCTTTTTAGGTTGCAATAATTGACTATCTACACCTTCTACAGCAACTGGCACATCAAGATTTAATTGTTCGATACGAACCGTTTCACAATCCGCTAAAGCGCCAGATTGAACCGCGGAAATAACCGCACGAGTCGTTGGAATGCTAAATCGTTTTCCGCCATTAGAATAAGTGCCGCCCGTCCAACCTGTATTTACCAGATAAACTTTTGAATTATTGGCCACAATCCGCTTCATCAATAACTCGGCGTAAACGCCAGCAGGACGAGGAAAGAAAGGTGCGCCAAAACAGGTTGAAAAGGTTGATTCAATCGCAGAGGTAGAACCGATTTCGGTAGAACCCACTTTGGCAGTATAACCACTCAAAAAATGATAAGCCGCGGCCTCTTTGCTTAATATGGAAACAGGTGGAAGCACTCCGGTCAAATCACAAGTTAAAAAGATAACCGCCTTTGGCTCGCCTGCTCGATTTTCCTCTACCATTAACTCAATGTGCTCTCTCGGATAACCCGCCCGGCCATTTTGGCTATGAGTGGTGTCGCTGTAGTCTGCAACACCATTGTCATCAAGAACCACATTTTCAATAATGGTACCTTTTTTAATAGCATCCCAAATGACAGGTTCATTTTTTTGTGATAAATCGATGGTTTTGGCGTAACAACCGCCTTCGATATTAAATACTGTCCCAACGCCCCAACCATGCTCATCATCACCAATTAGATAACGAGAAGGATCCGCTGATAAAGTTGTTTTACCGGTTCCAGATAAGCCGAAGAACAATGTTACATCACCCTCACCATCGGTATTTGCAGCACAGTGCATTGGTAATACATCTTTGGCTGGCAATAAGAAATTCTGTACCGAAAACATGGCTTTTTTCATTTCACCGGCGTAACGCATTCCTGCGAGAAGCACTTTACGTTGGCCAAAATTGATAATAACCGTACCATCACTATTAACCCCATCTCGCGCTGGATCACAGGCAAAATGAGCGGCATTCAGAATTTGCCATTCTTTTTTATCCGATGGATTGTAACTTTTTGGACAGATAAATAGATTCTGTCCAAAAAGATTTTGCCATGCGGTTTCAGTTTTAACATTTACCGGCAAATAATGGGCTGGATCAGAACCAACATGTAGTTCAGATACGTAAAATGCGTCTTTTTGATTAAGGTAGTTTTCTACTTTGTCCCACAAGGCATCGAATTTGTCTTCAGAGATAGGACGATTGACCTTGCCCCAGTCTATTTCTGCTTCAGTAGAGGCCTCTTTAACAACAAATCGGTCATTAGGAGAGCGGCCAGTTCGAGCACCAGTTATAACGCTTAGCGCACCATTAGCCGCTAATACACCTTCTTTGCGCTCGATAGCATGATCAATAAGTTGAAGATTGGAAAGGTTTAGATGCTGCAAAGCTTGATTGTCCACCTGTGACTCCATTTTGTCGTATTTCGGTCATATTTTGACTTGGATGAAATTTGAGCGGCATTCTAACAAATAAAAATGAGGTAAACTAGAGTTTTTAGGGCTTATATGGCGATTATTCCCTTAGTGAAATAATGGCCTCTATTTAAACCGTTGATCCCAACGCTTAAAGCGTTTACGGCAATAATCATCAAACTCTTTGTGTTTGGTAAAATACAAGTCAGCATTCGCATCTGCAGGGGTATCAAACTCGCAGTCTTGATTAGAATGCTCTCGACAAATAAAAGGCCTTTGTTGGTAAATATTACATTGGCCTTTATCGCCAAGATGTTCACATTGGCCAAAGCTTGTCAGATACCAGCCAGAGCTATCTTTAAAGCAATGAATATTTTTATGAGAAATTTGCCAAAGTATCATATCAAAATCGCGGATGGAACGAGGGGTATCCATTGGCTCTGTAATATATTGACAGCATTTTGAATCGAAACACTGAGCGCAATTGCCACCTAAACTGGTGGTTATCGGGATTTTTACGAGTTGCTCAGATTTTGACATCGACTTCCTTCAATAGTACTACATCTGTTGGTTTAAGCACTTCTTTCAACAGCCAATTCCGCTAAATCGTATAGTGATTTGGTAAACTGATTGTCAGGCATATTAGTTAAATACTGTTTGGCTAAGGCTACTTCTTGCTGGGCTCGTTCTAAAGTATATTCGATTGAACGGGTGTTTTTTATGATGGTTTGAATGGATTGTAAATGCTCTAAACCACCATTTTCTATACAGGAACGAATTAATTGCTTGCCTTCATTATCTGCCTTTTGCATGGCATAAATTAGCGGTAAAGTCGGCTTTCCCTCTGCCAGATCATCACCTACATTTTTCCCCAGTTCTTCGCTATCTGCGGTGTAATCCAGAGCGTCATCCATTAATTGAAACGCCAAACCTAAGTGCAGGCCATATTGATGCAACTCAGCGGACAAATGATCTTTTCCCGCAATAATTGCTCCCAGTTGACAAGCTGCGGCGAATAAAATGGCCGTTTTGTTTTCGATGACTTTAAAGTAGCTTTGCTCGCTGGCATTGGGATCGTTGCAATTCATGAGTTGTAAAACTTCACCTTCCGCAATTTGATTGGTGGTATCTGATAAAATATTCATAATTTCCATCTTGTCGATAGCAACCATCATTTGAAACGAGCGGGAATAGAGGAAGTCACCCACTAGTACGCTGGCAGCATTGCCAAAAAGGGCATTGGCAGTTTCGCGCCCTCGACGACGATCACTTTCATCGACCACATCATCATGTAAAAGTGTCGCGGTATGAATAAATTCGACAATGGCTGCAGTTTGATGGTGTTTTGTACCTTGATAGCCCAAAGCATTGGCGACCATTAATACCAGCAAGGGGCGTAACCGTTTGCCACCGGCAGCAACAATGTAATGCCCCAGCTGGTTGACTAGCGCAACATCAGACTTTAGTTGGCCAACAATCACTTGATTTGTCGCGGCGAAATCGGCTTTAACTAGATTTGTTATGGTTATAATGTCAGACAAAGGGAAAACTCGATAAATTAAGACAAAAGTGATAGCCAAAAAAGCTTATAGCTGTCTTGAGCAATTAATGTCAGAATGCTATTGTCTGGACTCGAATCGGTCAAGCTAAAACTCGGCTTTTTACCTTTAAAATTTATTAGTTTAAGAAAAACTCCCTTTTTAGACCATTTGTGCTTGCTAGCGGCGAGTTTATGTCTTAAAATGCGCGCCCTAATTTATGGGATTACCTGTTCGAACGGGTGGTCGCCAGCAGTTTAAAAAAACCAATTCGCACATGTTTAAAAGCATGTACCGAAAATGACAGAGAGAGTGTCGCTATGTACGCGGTGATTCAAAGTGGTGGTAAACAACACCGAGTAAAAGAAGGGCAAGTCGTTCGCCTTGAGAAAATAGACCTTGAAAAAGGCGCTACTGTTGATTTTGATAAAATCTTAATGGTTGGTGAAGGCGAAGAATTAGCTTTAGGCGCACCTTACCTGGATAAAGCAAAGGTTTCTGGCGAAATCATTGAACAAGGTCGCGGTAAGAAAATCAAGATTATCAAATTCCAACGTCGTAAGCACAGCCGCAAGCAAATGGGGCATCGTCAGTGGTTTACGGAAGTTAAAATTACAAGTATCAGTAAGTAACTGTTCAGCTTACCTCTAAAATCCGCCATTTCTGCGTTCAGGAGTGGTCACATAGGCGAGTATGCTCACATTCCTTGCCTTAAGCTGACGAATTTTAGAGGCAACCCGAACAGCTACTTTTATTTGAATAGATGTTTGGGAAAAATAGATTAAATAGATAGCCTATCAGTAATTTACTCTGATAAATAAGCTAAAGAAATTGGAGAAAGTAAAATGGCACATAAAAAAGCTGGTGGTAGTACCAAGAACGGTCGCGATTCGGAAAGTAAACGCTTAGGCGTTAAACGATTCGGCGGCGAAACTGTTTCATCAGGTAGCATCATAGTTCGTCAGCGTGGAACTCGTTTTCATCCTGGAACTAATGTTGGAATTGGTCGTGACCACACTTTGTTTGCAAAAGCAGACGGCGAAGTGAAATTTGAAGTAAAAGGTCAAGCCAATCGCAAGACTGTGAGCATTCTGGTTCACTAAAAGTTTTGATTTATTCGGTGGCGGTCAATAAACCGCTGATTTAAACCGGAAAAAATCAACAATTTGTTATATCCTTAAAAAGCTCCGATTCACATCGGGGCTTTTTTCGTTTCTCTGGATTGTTCAACTGATTAATCCAGGTTCAAAGCAGGCACAACATGAAATTTGTCGACGAAGTCAAAATTAAAGTCAAAGGCGGTAACGGCGGTAGCGGGATGTGTAGCTTTCGTCGGGAAAAATACGTGCCTAAGGGCGGTCCCGATGGTGGCGATGGCGGCGACGGCGGTTGCGTCTATCTGGTTGCAGATTCTGAATTAAATACTTTAGTCGATTTTCGATTTGTGCGTTTCTATGGCGCTGAAAACGGAACAAAAGGTCAGCCCCGCAATTGTACAGGAGCCAGAGGAAAAGATTTGGAGTTGCCGGTACCAATTGGAACCAAAATCGTCAATGTCGAAACCGACGAGGTGATTGGTGATTTGGAAGAAGCCGGTGAAAAGGTATTGGTCGCCAAAGGTGGGTTTCATGGTTTGGGTAATACACGTTTCAAAAGCAGTGTTAACCGCGCCCCCAGACAGACCTCTCATGGTAGCGAAGGGGACTTTAGAGAACTCAAGCTTGAGCTGAATGTATTGGCGGATGTTGGTCTGTTAGGATTGCCTAACGCTGGTAAATCAACATTCATACGCAGCGTTTCTTCTGCTAAGCCTAAAGTAGCCGACTATCCGTTTACCACCCTTATCCCTAATTTAGGTGTTGTGGCTCCGGTGCCTTATAAAAGCTTTGTAATTGCCGATATTCCCGGTGTTATCGAAGGCGCTGCAGAAGGAGCAGGACTTGGGGTTCGTTTCTTAAAGCATCTTACAAGAACAAAATTGTTATTACATTTGGTCGATCTCAATCCGTTTGATGAATCTGATCCGTTAGAAAATATAAAAACGATATCGAATGAGCTGCAAAAATACTCGGTGGAATTTGAAAAACCGCTTGCCGATAAAGAAGTCTGGTTAGTTTTTAATAAGTGTGATCTTTTGTCGCAAGAAGAAATGCAGAGCAAAAAACAGGAAATCCTGGAAGCGCTGGATTGGCAGGGACCTCATTATGTTATTTCTGGTATGGATGGCACTGGAACTAAACAATTGTGTTTTGATATTTTGGAGAGTATCGAAAACTCACAAGAAGAATCAGAGGAAGAGATTGTGCCTCCACCTTCAATGGATCAAGATTCATAACCAATAGTACAATTTGAGAACTTAATCAACGACCAATAAAAAACCCGCATAAAGCGGGTTTTTTATATTTCTTTTGCGATAAAGAGTAGTGTCTTTACGCCATCGCCTTAATCAGAGCGTTAAAACGGCTCTTATGACGAGCGGCTTTATTCGAGTGAATAAGACCTTTTTGAGCGGCGACGTCTAATACAGGGACAGTTGCGGCAAATGCTGCTACTGCTGATTCTTTATTACCGGACTCAATTGCAGCTACAACTTTCTTCATGTAGGTACGCATCATTGAACGACGACTTGCATTGTGCTGGCGACGGCCTTCAGCCTGACGTGCACGCTTTTTTGCGGATTTGATGTTAGCCAAGGCTTTGCTCCAAAAATGTACATAATTATAGGGTGTAAAATCAGGTGCGAGAATATACATCCTTTTATAGCTTATATCAAGGCCTTCGGACTATTATTATTGCGTTATTTTGCAACTTTATTTTTGATCCGATAAATCGAATATTAGTCTTATCTGAATTTGGGGAATTTTACACATAATATCAAAACTCTAATTGACCCTATCCCCCTAACTGGCTAATCTAGCAGCTTATTTTCTGGTCAGATCTTTCAACAATTTATTTAAGGTGTACTTGCCTTGATTTGCTTATTATAAAAATAAAGAGGACTCAATGAGCAAACAGTTGCTTAAATCTGGCATTATTGTGAGTAGCATGACGCTGATCTCTCGAGTATTAGGATTAACTCGGGATATTATCATGGCGGATTTGCTTGGCGCGACCTGGGTTTCCGATGTTTTTATAGTCGCCCAGAAAATTCCCAATTTTCTAAGACGACTCTTCGCAGAAGGCGCATTTTCCCAAGCCTTTATTCCAGTATTATCTGAATATCAAACTAATCGAACCAGTGTTGAGGTAAGGACGCTGATTGCTGAAACTTCTGGCACTCTCGGATTAATTTTACTAATTATCGCTATCGTTGGCGTTATTGGTTCTCCAGTATTAGTTTCACTATTTGGTCCGGGATTTCTTGGCGAATCAAAAGAATTCGAATTAGCGTCTCTACTTCTTAAGATTACATTCCCTTATATATTGTTTATCTCGTTAACGGCATTTAGCGGTTCAGTGTTAAATAGTATTGGCCGGTTTGCAGTACCGGCGTTTACACCGGTCTTTTTAAATCTATCGATGATTGCTGCGGCTATCCTGGTTTCGCCAGCATTACCTGAAACCACTGCAATGGCATTTGCCTGGGGGATTTTTATAGCAGGAATTATCCAGCTAATGTTTCAACTGCCATTTTTGTGGAAAGAAGGACTGTTGCTGCGACCCAAATGGGGGTGGCGTTCCGAAGGTGTTAAGAGAATATTAACCCTTATGGCTCCGGCATTGTTTGGAGTGTCGGTGGCGCAAATCAATCTACTTTTAGATACCATTATTGCCTCTTTTTTGGAAGAGGAAGGCAGTATTGCCTGGCTTTATTACTCTGATCGCATGTTGGAATTTCCACTCGGACTCTTTGCTATCGCTATCGCCACAGTGATATTACCGTCACTTTCCAGACATCATGCCAAAAATGAAGTTGATGACTTTAATAAAACTATGAACTGGGGTTTGAGACTGGTTTTTTTGATCGGTATTCCGGCCGCTCTTGGCCTTTTTGTAATGGCAGAACCCATAATGTTAACGGTTTTTCAGCGCGGAGAGTTTGGCCTCGATACCGCCTATTCTGCATCTCTCAGTCTAAAGGCTTATATTATCGGGCTAGTGGGGTTTATGCTGATTAAGGTATTGGCCACCGGTTTCTTTTCCCGACAAGATACTAAAACGCCGGTGAAAATCGGCATTATTGCGATGTCGATCAATATGTTATTTAACATTATTTTATTTTTCCCCCTAGCCCATGTCGGTTTGGCATTGGCAACCACTATTTCTGCTTTAACAAACGCGACTCTTTTATTTATTGCACTGTACAAAGCGAAAGTATTCATCCCTGACAATCGATGGAAAACATGGTTTGCCCGGCTATTAGTCGGAAATCTGGTGTTATTCGGTTTTATAAAATATCAAATGGCTGATATCTCTGAATGGCAAAATTGGCAGTCATTTGAGCGAATTCAACAGATGATCATTTTGGTTGTCGGTTCAGTGACTATTTATGCGGCGATTATGTTTTTAGTCGGCGTTCGTGGCAAAGATCTAAAACACGACTAGACCTATCATCAAGGCCACCTCTAAGCTATAATTCGGCGCTTTCGTGCTATCTAATCCAGATTTTAGTAGTTATTCAAAGAGTTACCAATTTACATTGGAACTACTCAGATTGCCTCTAAAATTGGTCATTTTAAGGCAGAAAATGTGAACATACTCGTTTATGTGACCATTTTTGAACGTAGAAATGGCGAATTTTAGAGGTGAGCTGAGTGGTTACAGATTTACAAGGGCATCTATGCAGCTAATTCGCGGGCTGATTAATCTCAACCATCAAGCTGATGCGTGTGTGGCTACCATCGGCAATTTTGATGGTGTGCATCTTGGTCACCGGGCGATCATCAAGCGAGTGATTGAGGATGCTAGAAAATCAGGCCATCAGTCTTGCGTGATTCTGTTTGAACCTCATCCTAAAGAGTTTTTTATGGGAGATAGTTGTCCTGCGAGGATTACTAACTTTACTGAAAAATACTTTCAGTTAAAGGCACTGGGAGTAGACAAACTTTTATTGTTGAAATTTAATCAGAGTTTATGTCAAATGCAGGCCAGTGACTTTATTCAAAAAATTCTGATCGAGCAGTTGAAAATACAGCATTTGGTTGTTGGAGACGATTTTCAGTTTGGTTATCAGCGTCAAGGTAACTACGAGTTATTAAGATCTCAAGGTAAAGGACATTATACTGTTGAGCCGACTCCAAGCGTTTTTGTGGATGATCCTAATCTTGGTGGTGAAAAGCATCGTGCTAGCAGTACTTTGGTGCGTAAAGCTCTGGCAGAAAATGATCTGTCGTTTGCAGAGCAATTGCTTGAACGACGTTATTCGATGACTGGAAAAGTTGGTTATGGCCAGCAACTGGGACGGCAAATTGGTTTTCCGACGGCCAATATTGCCTTGAAGCGACGAAAGCCCGTTTTAGCGGGTGTGTATTTGGTCAAAGCTCAGTGGCTGGATAATAATTCAGATTGCGAAATACAGTATTGTTGGGGGGTCGCCAATTGTGGTTCTCGGCCAACGGTAGATGGGAAAGATTACCGACTAGAAGTTCATTTGTTAGGTATTAGTCCCGATTTATATGGGATAGAATTAGAGGTTGAATTTCATGCATTTTTGCGTGGCGAAAAGAAATTTGACGATATTGACGGTTTAACTGAACAAATTAAGCAAGATGTAAAACAAGCTGAAAAGCTGATCGATAAAAAATAAGTAAAAAATTAACAAGCATTAAGCGAGAAATTAGAACAATGACTGATTATAAATCCACCTTAAACTTACCGGAAACCTCTTTTCCGATGCGTGGCAATCTGGCTCAAAACGAGCCGAAAATGTTGGCCAATTGGGTCAAAAAAGATTTGTATCAGCAAATTAGAGATAACTGTGCCGGTCGTCCCAAGTTTATTTTGCACGATGGCCCTCCTTATGCCAATGGCGATATTCATATCGGCCATGCGGTCAATAAAATATTAAAAGACGTGGTGGTAAAAAGTAAGACATTGTCTGGATTTGATGCACCTTATGTTCCGGGCTGGGATTGTCATGGTTTGCCAATTGAACACCGGGTAGAAAAGAAAATTGGAAAGGCGGGCGTCAAAGTCCCCTTTGATGAATTTAGGCAAAAATGTCGTGATTACGCCGCCAAACAAGTGGAAGGACAAAAGAAAGATTTCATTCGTCTTGGTGTATTTGGCGAATGGGATAAACCTTATTTATCAATGGATTTTCAATTTGAAGCGGATATTATTCGTTCGTTGTCTAAGATCGTTGAAAATGGTCATTTACATAAGGGCTTTAAGCCGGTCTATTGGAGTGTGGTTGGCGGTTCAGCGTTGGCGGAAGCGGAAGTAGAATACCAGGATAAGATTTCTCTATCGATCGATGTTCGATATGCTGTCGCTGATGAGTCTGCCTTACAGGAAAAATTTAAGGCGGTTGATGCTGACTTAGGCACCGGACCGATATCGGCGGTTATCTGGACAACCACTCCCTGGACCATTCCAGCGTCACAAGCTATCTCAATCAGCGCGGATTTAGAATACGCATTGGTTGAAATAGATGCTAAAACCGAAAAAGATCCTCGCTTCGGAATTGGAAAAGAGCGGGTTGTGTTAGCCAGCGAAATGGTTGAGCAAGTGATGACTCGTTATGGGAACGAATCATACAAAGTGGTTGGTCACTGTATGGGATCTGACTTAGAAAAAGTGGTCTGTCGCCATCCTTATCTGGACAGAAATATACCAATGATTTTAGGGGATCACGTGACCACTGAAGCGGGTACTGGTCTTGTTCATACTGCGCCTGACCATGGAGCGGATGATTTTATTGTGGCTCGAAAATACGGCATTGAAACGCTTAATCTGGTTATGGCTAACGGCGTTTATTCTGATAAAACCGAACATTTTGAAGGTCAACACGTTTACAAAGTGGATGAGCCTGTCTGTGAATTATTAGCCGAGAAAGGTCGTTTAATTCGTAAAGAAAAATTCAAACATAGTTTCCCTCATTGTTGGCGTACAAAAACCCCACTTATTTTTAGAGCGACACCTCAATGGTTTATCTCGATGGATAAAAGCGGTCTACGAGAAAAAGCTCTGAAAACGATCAAAGACGTTAAATGGATCCCGGATTGGGGACAGGCAAGAATAGAAGGCATGATTGATGGCCGACCAGACTGGTGTATTTCCCGTCAAAGAACTTGGGGCGTGCCGCTGTGTTTATTGGTGCATAAAGAAACCGATGAGCTGCATCCAAATACTATTGAACTGATGCAGACAGTTGCTGAGCAAGTCGAAACCAAGGGCATGCAAGCCTGGTTTGATTTAGATTTAAACGATTTGATTGGTGATGATGCCGAAAATTATGTCAAAGTAAACGATACTCTTGATGTGTGGTTTGATTCTGGCGTGACTCACCAATGTGTGCTGAATCGTCGTGATGAATTGGTTGAGCCTGCAGATATGTATTTAGAAGGGTCTGATCAACATCGCGGTTGGTTTCAATCATCGTTATTGACGGGATTAGCGATTAATGGACATGCACCCTATAAAGAAGTGTTAACGCATGGTTTTGTAGTGGATGCTAAAGGACAAAAGATGTCCAAGTCCCTCGGCAACGTAGTCGCACCTATGACAGTAATAAATAAACTCGGCGCCGATATTTTAAGATTGTGGGTTGCGTCTACTGATTATCGTTCTGAAATTACCGCATCCGATGAAATTCTAAACCGAACGGCCGATACCTATCGTCGTTTAAGAAATACGGCTCGTTTTTTCTTATCCAATTTAAATGGTTTTGATCCTGAAACTGATATGGTTAGCCCCGAAGAAATGTTGCCTCTGGATCGATGGGCTGTCGACTGTGCGTTTAAGACTCAGGCGCAATTACAAGCAGCCTATAACGAATATAATTTTCTGGTTGCGACCCAAACCATGCATCATTTTTGTGCAATGGATATGGGAAGCTTCTATCTAGATATTATTAAAGATCGCCAATACACCGCAAAAGCTGGATCACTGGCACATAAGTCTTGCCAAACAGCTCTTTACCATATTATGCAAGCCATCGTTCGTTGGTTTATGCCAGTGATATCATTCACTGCTCAAGAACTTTGGTCTCATATCCCGGGCAATGATAAAGATACGATTTTTTGGGAAACTTGGTATGAAGGGTTATTTGCCAATGACGCAGATGCCAATCTAGCTGATGAAGATTGGAAAACTATCGCCAAAGTAAGGGATGAAGTGAATCGTAAAATTGAAGGAATGCGTAAAACAAGTGGAATTGGATCATCATTAGAAGCAGAAGTGACTTTATATGTGAATGATGAGATTGCTGATTGTTTGGAAAAGTTAGAAGACGAATTACGATTTGTCTTAATTACCTCACAAGCTAACGTTATTCGAGGGCAGGGTGGTGATAGTTCGGAATTGGACGGACTCGCTATCGAAGTATCAGCCTCTAGCCATCAAAAGTGCGAGCGTTGCTGGCATCGTCGTGAAGATATTGGAGTGCGGGAGAAACATCCAGAACTATGTGGAAGGTGTGTTGAAAATGTAGATGGTGAAGGTGAGGTTCGGCACTATGCTTAAATCTGCTTTGCTCGAAACAGGATTGCGCTGGTTATGGATCGCACTGATCTTTTTTATTGTCGATCAAATGACCAAGCAAATGGCGGTTGATTATTTTGTGGTTGAAGGTGGCCGACTGGAAGTGATGCCATTTTTTAATTTTACCCTGGCTTATAATAAAGGCGCGGCATTTTCATTTTTAGCCAATCAAGGCGGTTGGCAAGTTTTCTTTTTTGCCACCATTTCAACGGTTGTTAGCATTGGATTACTTTATTGGTTGTACACATTAAAAGCTAGTAATCGATGGTTAAGCATTTCTCTTAGTCTTATTTTTGCTGGCGCCATGGGCAACTTGTATGATCGCGTCACTTTGGGAAAGGTTGTGGATTTTATTGATTGGTATTACGCCGGTTATCATTTTCCCTCTTTTAATGTGGCTGATGCAGTCATTTTTCTCGGTGCGGCAATGATGTTGTGGGACAGTTTTTTCCATCAGCAAGAAGAAAATAAGAGCTCGTCCAAAAAAGAAACGACTAGCAAATGACAAAGATAATTCTTGATAAAAATCTTGTTGAGCAGGATTGTATAACTAGTGACAGTCGTGTGCTGGCCGATATTACCATCAAATTAAAAGATGGCAGCATTGCCGATAGCACTAAAATTGGCGGCAAACCAAGTTGGCTGGTGATGGGTGATGGCAGCTTTAGCGCCGCATTTGAAGAATACCTGTTTGACAAACAAGCTGGTGAAAATCTTGTTTTCGAATTGTGTGCTGAAGATGCGTTTGGGATTAGTAATCCCGATAATATTCACTTTATGGATATCAGCCAGTTTCCACAAGATATTGAACTGAAGGAAGGCGTTATCATTGCTTTCGACCAACCGAATGGCCAAAAACTTCCCGGAGTGATCCGCAATGTTGATGGCGGTTCGGTAAAAGTTGATTTTAATCATCCGTTAGCGGGCGAAACGGTTATTTTTGAAATCGAAATTAAACAGGTAAAAAAATAAAAACACTAAAACAAAAATAAATCTACCACAGAGGCACAGAGGCACAGAGGGTACAGAGAAAAGACGGCTAAGATTTGCAAGTGAATGGAAAAAATACCTCTGCAACGGTAAATAATTTACACTGTTACTTTCTTTCCTCTGTGTCCTCTGTGCCTCTGTGGTAAAATATCTTTTTACTTCGATCTTTATTATCCTTATGAAAATAGTCCTAGCTAATCCCAGAGGTTTTTGTGCCGGTGTTGACCGAGCAATCGAAATCGTCAATCGCGCTTTAGACATATTTGGTGCGCCAATCTATGTTAAACACGAAGTCGTGCACAATAAGTTTGTGGTTGATGGTTTGAAAGATAAAGGGGCCATTTTTATCGAGGACCTGGCACAAGTGCCTCCAGGAAGTACTTTGATTTACAGTGCTCATGGCGTTTCGCAAGCGGTTAAAAATGAAGCCGAGCAAAGAGGATTCAAGGTTTTTGACGCTACTTGCCCTTTAGTGACTAAAGTTCATATGGAAGTCAACCGTCGCAGTCGCAGAGATGAAGAATGCATATTGATTGGCCACAAAGGTCATCCGGAAGTCGAAGGAACCATGGGCCAATATTCAAGTGGTAAAGGGGGTATGTATTTAATTGAGTCTGAAGATGATATCAACCAATTACAAGTCAAAGACGCCAGCCAGCTTTATTATATGACTCAAACGACGCTTTCTGTGGATGATACAAAACGGCTTATTACTTCACTTATTAAAAGATTTCCTGAAATCCAGGGCCCTAAAAAGGATGATATTTGTTACGCCACTCAAAATCGACAGGATGCAGTGAAACAGCTAGCCGAATCGTCTTCATTGATATTAGTGGTCGGTAGCCAAAATAGTTCAAATTCAAACCGACTTAAAGAACTTGCTGAAAAACAAGGAAGTCGCGCATTTTTGATCGACAATGCATCGGAGATCGAATCCGAATGGTTAGAAAATGTCGAAAGTGTCGGAGTGACCGCTGGCGCTTCAGCTCCTCAGGTTCTTGTGGATGAGGTGTTAAGTTGCTTAAAATCTTATGGAGGAAACATGACAGACTTTCCGACCGGTAATAATGAGAATATGGTGTTTGCGGTACCGATTGAGTTGAGATAATCAGGAAGCGTAAGGTCCGATTTTCATTTGGTAGCTAATTCACCTTCAAATATCCTTTCTATTTTTTTATATGTGATTGAGTTCACACAAGTTTTGCTATTTTCTCCACTTATCCCCAAAAGTGGTGCAATCATCGGAGGTCTGTTGATTATTAGACGATTTCGTTACATAGTTCAGACTCACAAATAGATTGTTAACGCGGCTATTGTGCTGCTACCATAATTGTTCCCTTAGCA
>Ga0316205_10003054_pt1 | contig 16314 bp, 15 predicted proteins | sample 3monthpyrite_MG_FD_204941 | JGI IMG/M metagenome (GOLD analysis project Ga0316205, IMG submission 204941) | Microbial mat bacterial communities from mineral coupon in-situ incubated in ocean water Damariscotta River, Maine, United States -... | ecosystem: Environmental > Aquatic > Marine >... | reverse complement strand
TTCAGACAACGTCGACGCCAGCAGGGTAAAGAGCAATACAACCGTTTGGCAGGTACAGATGAATTCCATGAGGTGCAAGAAGGGCCTTGTCGTATGTTGGTAAACTTCTCTGACTATCTTGATACGGGGCTATTTCTGGATCATCGTATTACGCGCCAGATGTTTGGTGAATTGTCAGCGAACAAGCGAGCATTAAACCTCTATTGTTATACTGCAACAGCATCGCTGCAGGCTATTGCTCACGGGGCGATTCAGTCAGTGAGCGTCGACATGTCGAGAACTTATTTGGACTGGGCTCAGAAAAATTATAGTCTTAATAATGTTGATATTGGTCAGCATCGATTAATTCGAGAAGACTGTCTGGAGTACCTTGAAACGGCGCAAAAAGATAAAAAATCATTTGATGTGATTTTTATTGATCCACCGACCTTCTCAAATTCAAAAAGGTTGGAGAAAGAATTCGATATACAGCGTGATCACGTGCAGTTAATTAAAGCTGCCGCAAAGCTATTAGCTAAAGACGGCGTGATTTTATTTTCGAATAATTTTAGGCGTTTCAAATTAGAAGAAGCAAGTTTATCGGGTTTGCAGATAGAGGACATAAGCTTAAAAACCATTCCAGAAGATTTTGCTCGACGCAAAAACATTCATCGCTGCTGGAGAATAACACAGGACTAATATGACAATTGCACTACAAATTAAAGATCTTAAAAAAACCTATGATAATGGTTTTACGGCATTAGAAGGTATTAGCCTTGATGTGGCTGAAGGTGACTTCTACGCACTGCTTGGGCCGAATGGCGCTGGTAAATCAACGGTAATAGGTATTATTTCATCTCTGGTGAATAAAAGCAGTGGCAGTGTTTCCATTTTTGGCGATGATACAGATGTGGACTTCGCATTAGCCAGAAGGCATCTCGGTCTTGTTCCGCAGGAGTTCAATTTCAATGTCTTTGAGCCCATTGGTGAAATACTCATTAACCAAGCAGGTTACTATGGCATCCCGCGTAGCGTAGCATCGACACGCGCGGATGAACTTCTGCATAAGCTTGGGCTCTGGGAAAAACGCTTTGATATGGCAAGGCAATTATCAGGGGGCATGAAACGGCGTTTAATGATTGCCCGTGCATTGATGCATGAGCCTCGATTATTAATTCTTGATGAACCAACGGCCGGCGTTGATATAGAAATACGCCATACCATGTGGAAATTCCTTAAAGAAATTAATGCGCAAGGCACCACAATTATTTTAACAACGCATTACCTGGAAGAAGCTGAAAATCTTTGTCGTAACATCGGCATTATTGATCATGGTGCGTTGATTGAGAATACTAGTATGCGTGAACTGATCTCTCGCTTGCAGCAGGAAACCTTTGTGCTCGATTTAGGTACTTGTGTGAATGAATTGCCAAAAGTATCAGGTTGCCAGTTAGCCTTATTGGATGATCATACCATTGAGGTAGTATTACCACGCGGACGTGCGGTAAATGATTTATTCAGTTATCTAACAGAGCACGACATTAAAGTGTTGAGTATGCGTAATAAAACTAACCGCCTAGAACAATTATTTATGGATATGTTAGATAAGCGTGAAGTAAGAGGTGCAACTTCATGACCAATTCAGAAAAAATAACGGCGTTTAGAACCATCGTAGTTAAAGAGTTTTTACGTTTTATCCGTATCTGGGTACAAACAGTATTGCCACCTGTCATTACGACCGCACTGTATTTCATTATCTTTGGTAATTTGATCGGGTCGCAAATTGGTGACATGGAAGGTTTTCGGTATATGGATTATATCGTGCCCGGGTTGATCATGATGGCTGTGATCACCAATTCGTACGGCAATGTGGTGTCTTCTTTTTATGGATCCAAGTTTCAGAGGAATATTGAAGAGATGCTGGTTTCACCCATGCCGAATTACATTATTTTGTGTGGCTATGTAACCGGCGGCGTGGCACGTGGCATTATCGTGGGCTTGGCGGTCACACTTATCTCAATGTTCTTTAGTGAATTGCATATTTATAATGGATGGGTATTAGTTTCAGTATTCGTCTTAACGTCAATTTTGTTTTCGCTGGCAGGGTTTATCAACGCCGTGTATGCAAATAGTTTTGACGACATTTCAATTGTACCAACGTTTGTTTTAACCCCACTGACGTATCTAGGCGGTATTTTTTATTCAATTAGCATGCTGCCTGAGTTTTGGCAGACAGCATCGCTTGCGAACCCTATCTTGTATATGGTGAATGCATTTAGGTATGGTTTTTTAGGCATTAGTGATATTCATTTAGGCGTTTCATATACGATTATTTTTGTTTTTATTATAGGGCTTTATTCTTTTTCACTGCATTTGCTTAACAAAGGAAAAGGTATTCGTACCTAGTAGGGGGTTTTATGCGCTTATTACACACGATGATTCGAGTTGGTGACTTGCAAAAGTCGATCGATTTTTACACCCAAACATTGGGTATGACATTGTTACGACAAAAAGATTACCCAGATGGGAAATTTACGCTGGCATTTGTCGGCTATGGTGATGAAAAAAACAATACTGCTATCGAACTAACACATAATTGGGACACAGATAGCTACGATGTTGGTAATGGCTTTGGACACCTTGCGATAGAAGTTGAAGATGTTTACAAGGCAACTAATCGGATTAAAGAAAGTGGTGGAAAAATACTGCGCGATGCAGGACCGATGAATGCGGGCACAACCATCGTGGCCTTTGTTGAAGATCCTGATGGTTACCAAATCGAATTATTAGGACCGAAGCCGTAATTTAAAGTTTATTATTTAGGGTTAATTCAGCTAAAGCGCTATCAAAATCAACCTTGTTGATTAGCTAAATAGCGTTCACTAACCCCTCATTTATGCCGCAATAGTAGAAATGATCAGCCTTTATCGCGCCTAGCGCACAGTCTTACCTACTACAGAATACCCATCTAAAACTACACAAAGATAATGGTTAAGAAGTCATTTACCGATGCCGATAACTATTCCTATGAACATGCCTGCAGCACAACAGTAATAACTTGAGAGAAGTGAATTTACAACGTAAATATGATTACATCAAAGCAAGAAAATAGCTCAAAGTGCGTCATCGTGGCCGGCTTTAGTCTGGTGCTATTGCTTTTGTTCGTGCTGGCTATGATTGGTCTTCATAGTGTTTCCAGAAATAACGATAAACTAAATATTATCGTCGATAATCAGAAAAAAATTCAGTATATTTTTACTATGCGTGAGGCAGCAATTAACCGTTCTCTGCTCCTTTATAAAATGGTCAGAATGAATGATCCGTTCGAGATTGACGAAGAATACATGGGTCTGATTGCGCAGGCGGCACGTTTTATGAGCGCTCGTGAGTCTTTGTTGTTGGCATTAAATGAAGGAAAAGAGCAAGCGGTTTGGGATGCCACAAAGCCATTAGTAACGCGAGGCGGAAAGTCCCAAGCTAAGGTTATACAGCTCATCATGAGCGATAGAATTCCGGAAGCTGAGAATCTCTTGATTACTGAAACCATTCCGGTACAGGACCAGGTGAGGAAAGGTTTAGGTGAAATGCTTGAAGCCTATCGCACCACGGTTAATGAAGAATTGAAACAAGCTCGGGAGGATAATCAAACCGCCTATGTGCTTATTTCTTTATTGGGTTTAATAGCCGTTTTACTCGGAATTACGATTACTATCTATGTAAGTCGGCATAATAGTAGAACAGAGAGTGCAATTGTTTTACAAAAGGAACTCGCAGAGCAGGCAAGCAAAGCCAAGACACGTTTCCTTGCCAATATGAGTCATGAAATTCGTACACCGTTGACAGCAATTATTGGTTTCTCTGAAACACTGGCAAGTGCTAACCAGAATGAAGAGGAAAAAGATGCTGCGGCACAAACAATTATTCGTAACAGCAAACATTTATTGCAGATCATTAATGATGTTTTGGATATTTCCAAGATAGAAGCAGGACAGCTTGAAGTAGAACACATAAAAACTTCGCCGTTTGAAGTGTTGTTTGAAATTGAATCTATTCTTGGGATGCAAGCGAGAGAGAAAGGGCTTGATTTTAGTATTGAGTATAAATTCCCATTACCCAAACAGATAGTGACAGACCCTCTTAGGTTAAAACAAATTTTGATCAATCTATGCGGTAACGCGATTAAATTTACGCAGCATGGTGGCATTAACATTGTTGTTGGTTACGCCCCAGAAGATAAAAAAATATCATTTGCCGTAAAAGATACCGGCATCGGATTAAATGAAGATGATATTGAGAAGTTATTTAAACCTTTTTCTCAAGCAGATACTTCTACTACTCGAAATTATGGTGGTACGGGTCTTGGCTTGGATATTTCAAAAAAATTGGCACAAAAATTAGGTGGAGAAGTTAACTGTTATTCTAAACTCGATGAGGGTAGCACCTTTGTCGTCGATATTAGTACCGGGATGTCTGAGGCTGTTGAGTTCGTGCATGAGCTTGATGAAGTTAATAATATGAACTCAGATAATGCTTTAGTCGATACGCAGGGACAATATAGTGGTCATATTCTGCTTGCTGAAGATAGTCCAGATAATCAGCAATTGGTATCTATTTACGTACGTAATGCGGGAGCTGAGATCACAATTGTTGAAGATGGCGAGAAAGCAGTTGAGGCAGGTCTTAACGGAGACTACGATTTAATCTTGATGGACATGCAAATGCCGATTATGGATGGAGCCGAAGCGATTAAAATGCTAAGAGAAATCGGTTATACCAAACCAATCGTATCGTTTACAGCAAACGCGATGAAAGAAGATCGAATGAAATGTTTTGAGGCAGGTGCCGATGACTATCTGGTAAAGCCTATTGATATTGAGCACTTCCATGAAGTGTTGTCTCGATACCTTAGTGCTGCTGGTGAGAGTAAATCAGATAAGTTTACTAAGCTTGATCTTGAAAATGATCCAGTATTTATGAAATTGGCAGAAGACTTTTTGATCGAATTACCGAGTACGCTAGGAAATATACAGAGCGCGTTTGAACAACAGGACTGGGATACTGTTTCGGATATATCTCATAAGTTAAAGGGCACGGCAGGCAGTTTTGGTTTTCATGAAATCACGGACACATCTGAAGAAATAAATAATTGTATCCGTGCCACTGACACTCAGCCTGTGATTGAATTATTGAACCGACTTAGTGAACAAGTAAATAACGCATTATCTAAACCAAGGGATATACTGAGCCAGTAATGGCTCTTAATGATTATGAAAACCACAACTAAACCTACTGCCATTATTGCAGACGATGTATTCGCCATACGAATTTTGTTGAGACGAACCCTGGAAACAGTTGGTTGTGAGATCATTGCCATGGTTGATAATGGAGCTGAGGCAATAGCAAAAATAGTTAGCCTGAAACCTGATTTAGTCTTTATCGACATTGATATGCCAGGCATGTCAGGGCTGGATGTGTTGGATAGACTTAAAGCCAAAAACATAGATGTGTTTAAAGTTATCGTTAGCGGTCATAACACAATTGATAATGTTAAACAGGCCATCGCTGGTGGTGCAAATGGCTTTATTGTTAAGCCTTATTCAGTAAGTAAGATGAATCAGATTATGGAAAAATATAATGCGAGTCTAAAATAACCAGCGAGTTAAAAGCATATATTTCTGAATACTATGGGTAGCGCGCGACGATGAACGGTTGCGAGGTAGGCTGATAAACAGGTTGGTAAAGTGTCACTGCATCTTTATCGAGTTGGGCAATCTGGTGGTTAACGTCTAACAATTCCGTTTTAGCGCTGGATACTTTACTTCGCTTGTAAGCAAGGTAGATAAAGCCACCAGGCATAATGGCTGCAATAGCCATGTTATTGCCGGTATTATTGTCGGCAATAATTTTCTCTGCATTTTTACTTTGTTTAGTTAGTAGCTGGTGTGCTTTGGTTAGCGTTTTTAGTATTTCAACTTGTGAAATCATCGGTTGCTGTATAGCGAGACCATCACTGCCAATATGGATTTGTGTGTTGTAAATGGCGCCGCGTTCATCAGCACTCACCTGCGTGCTAAATGCATTAAGTATGCCAACCAGTAAAATGGCGAGTACTCTAAATTGTCTTGTCTGTGGCTGCGTTTTCATCATGATTTAAGTATCGGCGGTTTTTGGTCAATTGGTAGTATTAAACGTTAGGATTGCGACAAAGTTCACACATTTAGATTGATTTTGTACGTTTCAGGGGCTTTTAGCGTGTTGAGGTAAAGCTTAGTTGGTCTGAATAAGTGCGCGTTTCTTATGAATAGGCAATGATTTGAGCTGAGCTTCACGTTTGCTCGCTGCGGAACGGTCCAATGCTGGTTCGGAATAAACGAGTTTTACAGGGCGGCGTGCTCGTGTGTAACGAGCACCTTTATTGGTTTCATTGTGCTCAGTTAGGCGTCGTTCAAGATCCGTTGTAATGCCGGTATAGAGACTATTGTCGTGGCAAGAAAGAATATATACAAACCAAGGGCTAGATGTTGTCATAACACCATTGTAATCGATTCGAGTTTGATATGTTTAGTTAAGCGGATTAAAACCGGGTAATGTGTTTTCATCGAATTCGTCGAGTTGTTCATTACTGAGATAGTTGCGAGCATATTCTTGGTAAACTTTTTCGTGCAAGAAAATATCAAATAGATCTGGATCAATGTGTGAATCCAGTTTCATATTACCTAGTATTTTTAACGCTTGTGAGATTGGCATGGCTTTTTTATAAGGGCGATCGGCGGCTGTTAGTGCTTCAAAAATATCCGCGATGCCCATTATGCGTGCTTGTACTGACATTTGTTCGCGAGTTAAACCGCGTGGATAACCCTTGCCGTCCATTGTCTCATGATGTCCGCCAGCAATTTCAGGGACATTCTTTAGGTGTTTGGGGAAGGGTAGTTTTTCAAGCATGTTAATGGTGGACTGCATATGATAATTAATCGTGTGGCGTTCTTCTGGCGTCAGAGTGCCTTTTGCAATACATAGGTTATAAACTTCTTCTTCTGTCAGTAGTGGTTGCCATTGCCCATTTATGTCTCTGTAGCGGCGAGTAGCGATGTCTTTAACACGTTGCTGTTTTTCCTCGGCCATGTATTCGCCTCCAATATTGGCATGGCGAAGAAATTCAAGTTCTTCGTCAAGGGTTGTGAGTAATTGCTCATAATTTTGGCGAAGTGTTTGTTGTTGTTTATCAGAGCTGCTCATCACTTCCTGTAGAAGATTTATTTCGGCATCTCGTTTTAGTAAAGCAAAGCGTGTTTCGACTAATTTGATGCGATCAAAAATAGTTTCAAGCTTGGTGGCTTTATCTACAACATGTATGGGGGTGGTGATTTTTCCGCAGTCATGCATCAGGGCAGCAATTTTCAATTCATAAAATTCTTGATCTGAAAAATGTAAATCGGCATAAATACCTTTATCGGCTCGGTCTACTGCTTTAGCTAATAGCATGGCTATTTTGGGTACGCGTCGGCAGTGCCCACCGGTATAAGGTGACTTCTCGTCAATCGCACTGGCAATCACCTCTATGAAACGCTCCAGTAATGTTCGAAGGTCATCAATTAATTGGTGGTTGGTGAGGGCTATGGCGGCTTGTGATGCGAGCGATTCAGCAAGGCGTTGGTTTTCCGCAGAGAACTTAATAGCTTGGCCCGTTTTAGGGTCAATGGCATTAATTAACTGCAATACACCGATAATCTGACTGTCATGATTTTTCATTGGTAAGGTTAGAAATGATTTAGAACGGTAACCGGTTTTTTTATCGTAATCTTTGGTGCCTTGAAAATTAAAACCTTTGGCCTGATAAGCGTCTTTAATATTAACGACTTCACCTGATAAGGCGGCATACGCAGCAATTGTTTCGTTATTAGGTTTACCTTCGTTATCGAATAATGGGATGGGCGCGAGTTGAACTGCCGTGTGAGTGGGGCCGCCAAGTGCGATCCCTAGCGAACGTGTGCGCATCATTTCAAATGTAAGTTGGTCATTGTTGAGTAGGTAAAGTGTGCCAGCATCTGCATTAGTGAGATCTTGCGCACCGAGAAGGATGTGCTCAAGTAATTGTTCAGTATTTTTTTCAGCAGAAAGTGAGATGCCAATATTGACGAGTTGCTCAATACTATTAAGCAAACTTTGCGTGTCATGTTGTGTATCAGAGTGATCTGATGTGTCAGAATCTGGCATAGGTTTTTTAAAGGTTTTCACATCAATGCCCCCACGGCATTACCAATACCTTAACTATAAGCTTTTTTTAGTACTATTCCAGCCCCTAGGCGTCAGATACAACGATTAGTTGTTGTAGGTTAATGCGCACTACTAGAGCTAGTTCAATAGTATTAAAAAAATTTAAAAACGTACGTTTACTAGTAAATTATAATGTTTGATTAGCACATATATGCATCAGGTAAATCGTCGAGGTGTTAATATCAACCCGGTTTTTGTGAGTGATATTGAATAGTCTGAATAGGCGCACTCGAGGAAATAGCGAAATGCTTCAAGTAGAGCATCTGTTTGAATTTAAAAAAGCATCGATAAAATCTTTGCTGCGTTTTGGTTACGAAACGATGTAAACTTGAGGTTTGTTGTAATAGTTTGGTTACATGCAGCATCGTTTATATTTTTTTCCACTACCGCAAGGGCATGGTTCGTTGCGACCCACTTTTTCTGATTTTATGGGTTCGCCTTTTTTTTGTTTACCATCAAGGTAACGCCATTGTCCGTTCTCGCGTTTAAAGTCACTACGCTCGTGTAATGTTCCAGGGTGCCCGTTCATTATATAAGAGGCGATGAATTCGACTTCTCCAAAGTCATCAGTGTTGCCACCTGCTTGGGTGTCGATAATCTTGAGGCCTTGCCATGAAAAACCATTTTCATTGGGTTCAATATCATTTGGAAGTGTCGAGCTATGCCAGCTTAAGCGGATAAAATCGAGATTATCTTCGCAGTAGGCGCTGTAACGTGCGCGCATTAAAGTCTCAGCTGTTTCAGCATGACCAATATCTTGGTGGACTAAACCACAGCATTTTTCATACCCACGAGGGTCGCCGCAAGGGCAGGGGATCGCTTCTTCCATGTCAGTCAGTATAGCTAAACCGAATCGCTTTCCACAATATGCACAAAAGCAGTGCATTGAAGATGATTAACCGGCTATTAACATTCCTATGTGGTAGCAACCAGTGCAATCATGATAATGTTGGTGCAATAATAAAAAGAATAATTAATAAAAGCAGATTTGAACGAGGGGAACACAATGGAAACACTTCAATCGGGTAGCAATACGCTCTTTATTCTTTTAGGCGCCATCATGGTGCTTGCTATGCATGCTGGGTTCGCTTTTCTTGAAGTTGGTACCGTGCGCAAGAAGAATCAAGTTAATGCACTCGTTAAGATTATTGCTGACTTTGCCGTTTCCACCGTTGCTTATTTTTTCATTGGTTATTACGTTGCCTACGGGCTTGGCTTTTTTGAAAGCGCTGAAATCTTGGCGCAGAAAAATGGCTATGAATTAGTTAAATTCTTCTTTTTACTTACCTTTGCAGCGGCTATTCCTGCGATTGTGTCAGGTGGTATTGCTGAGCGAGCGCGATTTAATCCACAATTAATTGCCAGCTTGTTGATTGTGGCAGGACTTTATCCCTTCTTTGAAGGCATTGTTTGGAACGGCAATTTTGGTGTCCAATCATGGCTAGAAGCAACGTATGGCGCACCGTTCCAAGATTTTGCTGGCTCGGTTGTTGTCCACGCCGTGGGCGGGTGGATAGCACTCGCAGCTGTCTTACTGCTTGGGCCTCGCCATGGCCGTTATGGAAAAGATGGCCAAATGTCAGCGCATCCCCCTTCAAGCATTCCATTTTTAGCGCTTGGTGCTTGGGTATTAACAGTCGGCTGGTTTGGTTTTAATGTGATGTCGGCTCAAACAATCGATGCGATCAGTGGTCTGGTTGCGGTGAACTCACTGATGGCCATGGTTGGCGGTATTCTTGCTGCATTGATTGTGGGCAAAAATGATCCTGGCTTTATCCATAATGGGCCATTAGCTGGACTGGTCGCTATTTGTGCGGGGTCTAGCTTGATGCATCCTCTCGGCGCATTGGCGACAGGCTTAGTTGCAGGTGCTTTGTTTGTTTGGATGTTTACCATGACGCAAAACCGCTGGAAAATAGATGACGTACTAGGTGTGTGGCCTTTGCATGGCTTATGTGGTGCATGGGGTGGACTCGCCGCTGGCATCTTTGGCCAGCAAGCATTGGGTGGCCTAGGCGGCGTTGCATTTATGTCACAGCTAATAGGTACCGTGATGGGCATTGCGATTGCATTTATTGGTGGTTTGGTGATTTATGGCCTAATTCGCAAGCTAATGGGTATCCGTCTGAGTGAAGAAGAGGAATATCACGGCGCTGACTTAAGTATCCATAAGATTGGCGCGGAGCCTTAAACGACGTTGGTGCTAGCCAAAATCCACTTAAAATGCTAAGTTTGGCGCCCTTTTTTGAGTAGTTGATTGAGATGGCGCGTAAACTTTTTATTAAAACCTTCGGCTGCCAGATGAACGAATATGATTCGTCTCGAATGGCTGATGCCCTGCATGACTCACACAAGCTAGAACGCACGAATGATCCCGCCGAAGCGGATGTGCTGTTGCTCAATACCTGTTCGGTGCGTGACAAAGCGCAAGAGAAAGTTTTCTCAGAACTTGGCCGCTGGAATCTACTGAAACAAAAACGTCCAGAACTAGTGATTGGTGTCGGCGGTTGTGTCGCCAGTCAAGAAGGTGAGGGAATCCGTTTGCGTGCGCCATACGTGGATATGATTTTTGGCCCGCAAACCTTGCATCGTTTACCCGAGATGTTGACCAAGACCGAGAAAAAACATCAGCCAAGTATCGACGTTAGTTTTCCTGAAATAGAAAAATTTGATCGTCTACCTGAACAAAAAGCAGATGGGCCAACGGCCTTTGTTTCCATCATGGAAGGTTGTAGTAAATATTGCACTTTTTGTGTCGTGCCATTTACGCGTGGCGAAGAAGTGAACCGTCCTTTTGATGATGTGATTGCAGAAGTTGCAGGGTTAGCCGCACAGGGTGTGCGCGAAGTGAATTTACTGGGACAGAACGTGAATGCTTATCGTGGCGTGATGCACGATGGTGACATTGCCGATCTAGCATTATTGATTACCTATGTTGCAGCGATTGACGGTATCGACCGAGTCCGCTTTACCACTTCTCATCCTATGGAAATGAATGACAGTTTAATCAATGTATATGCAGAAGTGCCTGAGTTAGTGAGTCATTTACACCTGCCTGTGCAAAGTGGTTCAGATCGTGTGTTAGCGGCAATGAAACGAAATCACACAGCGGATGATTACATTAAAATCATTCAACGTTTAAGAGAAGTGCGCCCAGACTTAAGTATGTCATCAGATTTTATTATCGGCTTCCCAGGTGAGACCGACGAAGAGTTTGAAGCAACCATGAACTTAATTGAAACCATTGGTTACGATCAATCATTCAGTTTTATTTATAGCCCACGTCCAGGCACGCTGGCCGCAGACATGGAAGATATTGTGCCACTGAATGTAAAACAGGCTCGCTTAAAACGACTACAAAAACGTATTAATGAAATGGCAGCGGCCATCAGCACATCAATGGTGGGTAGTGTGCAAAAAGTATTAGTCACTGGTGCATCACGCAAAGATGACAAAGAAATGTGTGGTAGAACAGAAAACAATCGCGTTGTGAATTTCCCTGCCGATGCTAGTTTAATTGGTCAGTTTGTAGACTTAAACATCACTGAAGCACTGCCAAATTCCTTACGTGGCGAATTGGCGGTCTAAGTATTTATTGCATTGCTGAACAGCATTCACTATCTTTTAACCAGTATTTAACAACGCGAGTGACGCCAGACCATTTTGAGCAACAACATTCAATCTAGCCAGTTTACGCTGGAACCCACTGATAACCTTCGTTTGGTTAACCTGTGTGGACAATTCGATGAACACCTACGACAAATAGAACGTGCTTTGGGTGTTGAAATTAATAATCGTGGTAATCAATTTGAAGTCATCGGTGAAAGCCGATCAGTGCAGGCCGCTGGCGACGTGCTCTCAGGCCTTTATGTTGAAACAGACACGGCTCCGCTTAATCCTGAAAGTGTTCATTTGTATTTACGTGGTTCAGGTATTGATGACATAGATGCGCCGCACGGTGGTAGTGAACAGGTGAGTATTCGTACTCGTCGTGGTGTCATTAAGTCGCGCACTGTCAATCAACATGCTTATTTGCGCAATATAGAACATCACGATATAAATTTTGGTGTGGGTCCTGCAGGCACGGGTAAAACTTACCTTGCCGTGGCCTGTGCGGTAAAGGCTTTAGAGCAAGAAGATGTGCGTCGGATTTTATTGGTCAGACCTGCAGTAGAAGCCGGTGAGCGGCTTGGTTTTTTGCCTGGTGATTTAGCACAAAAAGTGGACCCATATTTACGGCCTTTATACGATGCTTTATATGAGATGCTTGGTTTCGAGCGCGTGACGAAATTAATGGAACGCAATGTGATAGAAGTAGCACCACTTGCATACATGCGTGGGCGCACATTAAACGAATCATTTATTATTTTAGATGAAGCGCAAAATACGACCACGGAACAAATGAAGATGTTTTTAACCCGTATTGGTTTTGGTTCAAAAGCGGTTGTCACAGGTGATGTGACTCAGGTTGATTTACCTAAACACGTCAAATCAGGTTTGCGGCATGTCATTGAAGTGCTTGATGATGTTAAAGGCATTAGTTTTAGTTTCTTTAAATCGAAAGATGTTGTTCGGCATCCGCTGGTTGCGCGCATCGTAAACGCTTATGAAGCGCATGATGCAAATGATGAGAGTAAAAGATGATTGATCTGCAATTGCAGTTTGCAAGTGAGTCAAAAAAATTACCCGATTCTAAACGCATGGAAGATTGGATAAGACAATCTTGTCCTGAACAAGATCAAGTGTCCGTTGGTATTCGTATTGTTGACGAAAAAGAAAGCGCTGAGCTTAATGAACAGTATCGTCATAAGCAGGGGCCGACTAACGTATTATCATTCCCGTTTGAATCACCTCATTTGCCGGATGATACGGATGAAGACGACGATATGCTCGAAGACTTTCTCGGTGATCTGGTGATTTGTGCACCGGTGGTCGAAGCAGAAGCTAGTCAGCAGGGCAAAGCGCTTGAAGCGCATTGGGCGCACATGGTGGTACATGGAGTTTTGCATTTGCAGGGTTACGACCACGTTGAAACGGCCCAAGCAGAGCAGATGGAAGACATTGAACGCCATATATTAGAAGGATTGGGATTCCCTGACCCTTATCAAAATGAGTAATTCCTGCTGATTTATAATGTTTTTACGTAGCTTAGTGGCCTAAAATTATCGTATAATGCGCGTCCTTTTAGTAACAGGGAGTGAGATCACGATCTCATGAACGAAGACCGACATAGTACCGAGCCCATGCAACGCTCATGGTTTGAAAGATTGAGCCAAGTGTTGATGGGCGAACCCCAAGATCGCGACCAACTCGTTGAGTTGCTCCGCGATGCCGAACAGCGCAATCTGCTGAACCCTGACGCCCTCGCCATGATTGAAGGTGTATTGCAGGTGTCTGAAATGCAAGTGCGCGACATCATGATTCCACGTTCGCAAATGGTTGTTATCGACCGTGATGCAGAGCTCGATGAATTTTTACCTGTGGTCATAGAAGCGTCTCACTCACGCTATCCGGTGATTGGTGAAAATAAAGACGAAGTCATTGGCATGTTGTTGGCAAAAGATTTATTGCCGTTTACAGCAGGAGGCGAAGCCAAACAATTTGATTTGCGCCAAATCCTCCGCCCAGCTGTATTCGTACCAGAAAGTAAACGCCTTGATGTGTTACTAAAAGAGTTCCGGTCTAGCCGTAACCATATGGCCATCGTTGTTGATGAATACGGTGGTGTTGCTGGCGTTGTCACCATTGAAGATGTTTTAGAACAAATTGTTGGCGAAATCGAAGATGAATATGACTTCGATGAAGGCACTTCAATTATGCAATTAACTGATCATGAGTACACAGTTAAGGCGCTTACAACGGTTGAAGAATTTAACGAGTATTTTAATACAAGCTTTAGTGACGAAGAATTCGATACAGTCGGCGGCTTAGTAATTAATAGTTTCGGCCACATGCCAAAGCGTGATGAGATAAGTGTCATTGATGATCTGCAGTTTAAAATTCTGCGTGCGGATAATCGCCGCGTTCATTTACTGAAAGTAGAACGGTTAGAAGAAGCTGTGAGCGCAACGGCCTAAAGACAATATGGTTTGACAGATAATAATAAAAAATCGCAATACATAAAAAATGGCTTAGCGACACTATCGGGTATTCTGTTAGTGGCAAGCTTTGCACCATTTGGTTTTTTCCCCGCCGCATTTATCGCCTTATTCTTTTTACTTTGGTTAATTCAAGACATCACACCACGTCAAGCTAGCTGGCGTGGTTTTTGGTTTGGCGTGGGCGCTTTTGGTTCGGGCATTTCTTGGGTCATCATTAGTATTCACGAGTTTGGTCATACCCCCATATTGTTAGCATTGTTCCTGACTATTTTATTAGTCGCCTACCTTTCTATTTTCCCTAGTTTATTTGCATGGGCAGTAGTGAAATTCCGCATCATTGAAAAGCCATTATTATTTTTAGTGATGGTGCCAGCCTTGTGGACAGCAACGGAGTGGTTACGAGGTACTTTACTTACAGGCTTCCCTTGGTTAAATATTGGCTATAGCCAAATTGATACTTGGCTAGTTGGTTATGCGCCGGTGATAGGTGTGTATGGTATTGGTTTTTTAATGATGTTGACGGTCACAGCGGTGTTTTTAATATCCCGTTATAAAGCCATTTCATCAGTACTTATTATTGTTATTTGGTTTGCTGGTTGGTCATTGCAAACGATTGAGTGGGCATCACCAGCAGGTAAGCCGCTTAATGTTGCATTGTTACAGGGCAATGTTTCTCAACTTAATAAATTTGTCCCAGAAAATCGCGCAAAGATTATGAGTTTGTATGAAGAGCTTACGCTAGATATTTTAGAAGATAATGACACGGTGACTGATCTGATCGTTTGGCCTGAAACAGCTGTGCCGGCTTTTTATCACAGCGTAAAAGATAACTATATTAAAGACATTCTACGTCACGTTAGAGAAAATGATGGACCTGATCTTTTGATTGGCGTGCCCATTAAAAAAGTCAGCGAAGATAGTAGTCGATCTTATTATTACAACAGTGCCGTGGCGATAGGCAGTCAATTTGGCGTGTATAATAAACGACATCTGGTGCCATTTGGTGAAGTTGTACCTTTTGGCAACGTGCTTCGAGCCATTGGGGGTATTTTTAATGTACCTTTATCAGACTTTAGTACCGGTGGTATCCAGCCACCACTGAGCCTTGCTGGGCAAAAAGCGGCTGTTTCAATCTGCTATGAAATCGTTTTTGGCGAGGAATTGGCACAAACAGCGGGTGACTCGACGATGCTGATTAATATCAGTAATGATGCATGGTTTGGTGATTCGCTGGCGCCTAAGCAGCATTTCTCAATGGCCAGGATGCGGGTTAGGGAAATGGCACGGCCTTTGTTACGAGCGACCAATACGGGCATTACAGCCTTTGTCGACCATAAAGCAGTTGTAACGAAGCAAGCTCCCTCATTTTCTGTTCAGGTGCTCAAGGGGCAAATACAGCCAATGCAAGGCGAAACACTATATGTTCGTTTTGGGAACAGCATCATCTTATTGATTGTGGGTTTGATATTAGTATTGGGCACTGTCATTTTACGCCAGCACCAACAACGTGTATAAGACTATAGACATCACCTCTTAATATATAATAATTCAGAGAGAAGAATATTATGCTTACTGTCGCACTCATTATTATTAGTATCGTTATTTTTGTTAGCTATATTTGGCTATTGGTTGTGGGCTTTAAACAGCATGTATTATGGGGTATAGGCATGTTTTTTATCCCACTTGTCTCGATTATTTTTGTCATCATGTATTGGCAAAAAGCCAAAACCCCTTTCCTGATTTATCTGATTTCATCGATTTTGATGGTTGCGATTATATTCGAGCCAATGTCTAAGGTTATGTCCGAGTCAATACAGATTGCAGAGCGAGTTAAAAATGGCGAGATTACTGAGCAGCAAGGTCAAGAGCTCATGCGTCAGCGCATGATGCAGCTGCTTTCAGGCAGCGATACAGTTGAAATTACTGATGACGACTTATTAACACCTGAAGAACAACGCAT
>Ga0316205_10003053_pt1 | contig 16327 bp, 15 predicted proteins | sample 3monthpyrite_MG_FD_204941 | JGI IMG/M metagenome (GOLD analysis project Ga0316205, IMG submission 204941) | Microbial mat bacterial communities from mineral coupon in-situ incubated in ocean water Damariscotta River, Maine, United States -... | ecosystem: Environmental > Aquatic > Marine >... | reverse complement strand
ATTCCAAAATAACCACTGAATAAGAGGGATTAGATTAAACGATGTTCTTTCTACTTTTTCTTAATCTTTACAGATTTTATAACTTTCCCCTTCAATAAAATGTTTATTATGTACTTACCACGCTTTAAGTGGTCTATACTTAAGTAAATTTTATCCTCATCGTTTTTATCAGCAGTATTTGATGCCATAAATATGCTATTGAGCATTAGTATTGCGAAATTATAAAGGAATCCAATAGTTTACTGGAAGAGATGTTTCAAAGTATAGAAGACATGTTTCAAGCTAAGAAGCAAGTAGAAGACATCCCAAATAAAGTTTTGCCTAGCATTTGAGTTACTATTTGCCTAGTTTCTTTTCGAACTACTTTTGATAATACTCGTTGGGAGTACAGTGGTAGGTTTCCTTAAAGCATTTAATAAAATAAGAGGGCGTATTAAATCCTACTTGGTAGGCAATTTCAGAAATAGTAGCGTCTGACTCTTTCAGCAATTGAAGTGAAAGTTTTAATCGTTGCGATCGAATAAATTCTGAAGCCGACATATTAAAAATAGCCTTTAGTTTTCGATGCAATTGCGTTCTACTGAGTAGCATGGCTTTAGCAAACTGTTCACTCGTAAAGGTTGACTGTATAATTTCTTTGTCGAGCACCATTTTTAAACGACTAAGAAAACTTGCTTCCGTAGAAGAAACCGCTAATTCTGGTTGGATGCTAAAATCTTTACTAAACCTTTTTTGTAATTGCTTCCTGCTTTCAATAAGTTTTGCAACCCTAACTTTTAAATTTTCACTATTAAATGGTTTGGTAACATAGGCGTCTGCTCCTGTTTTCAGCCCTGCCATTTCATTCTTTTCTCCTACTTTGGCTGTTAACAGTATAATAGGAATGTGACTAGTGAGTTCATTGTATTTTAGCTCATTACATAAGGCAATTCCATCTTGAACTGGCATCATAACATCACTGATAATGAGTTCTGGAATATATTTTAACGCTTTTTCAACCCCTATTTCTCCATTTTTCGCTTCAATAATTTGATAGGTGTCGTTAAAAATAGAAGCTACGAACTTCCTTATTTCTTTATCATCTTCAACGATTAACAATACCATTTTTTCAGAAGATTGATTTATCTCAATTACACCCTCCTCATCGATATTCCCTTTAAGTGAATCGGAACCAATTTCAGAAGCATCAAAAGCACCTTTTGCAATGGGTAATGTAACCGTAAACTGAATTTTATCATCATCAACAGTATTTACAATAATGCTTCCTTTTGAAAGCGTAATTAACTCTTTCACTAATGCAAGACCAACACCAACTCCTTCTAAAGTTTCATTGTCTTGATAAAAACGCTGGAATAACTTGCTTAAATCATTTACTTTTATGCCTTTATGCACGTTAATTAATGATAAGGTGAGCGAATCATCTTGCCGATTTACATCAAAAATAAGTGCACTTTTCTCAGGAGCATATTTTATAGCATTAGAAAGTAAATTAGAGACTACCTTTTCGATAACATCTTTATCAAACCAAGCATTTCGTAAATGTTTGGCGCCAATTTTTGTATTAATTGTAATCCCCTTTACATTGGCTTTATATTTGAAAGCGGCAACAATTTGTTTTATAAGCATTCCTAAATCTCCTTCTTGAACTTGTAGCCTTTGCTGACCGGAATCTATCAAGGATAAATCCATCATTTGATTAACAAGACTTAGGAGTCTATTGGCATTTTGCTTCACCAAACTCAGCTCTTTTCTGTCGTCTGCATTAAGATCGGATTTAGCCAATTGATGATCTATAGGCCCGGAAATTAGCGTTAATGGAGTTCTAAACTCATGAGAAATATTAGTATAGAGTGTTGTTTTAAAATCGCTAAGCTTTTTTAGGCGTTCAGTTTCAGCATGTTCCAGTTGCAATTTGGTCTGAACTTCCCAACGAAATTTAAGATATCTGTAAATGGCATACAGAATGAGTAATATCAATAAAACATAACCAATTTTCATGGCATTCGTAAGGTACCATGGTTTTAATATGCGAAACGAATACTCGACCGGTACCTTATTCCAAACCCCGTCATAATTACTCGACAGTGCTCTAATAGTGTAATCATTTGGCGGTAGGTTTGTATAATGGGCTTCATTACTATACTCGGGATACGTCCAGTCCGCATCGTGGTTAATTAATTGGTATCTATACAAATTAAGCTCTGGCTGAGAAAAATGAAGTGCGGCAAAAGTAAACGTTACCGTGTTTTGGTTATGCCGAAAAGCAGCATTTTGGGTCATGGTTTGCTCCTCTCCAAAAATTTCAAATTTTGAAATAATAGTTTTCGGCTTAGCAGTATTCAATGTGATTTGGCTTGGAATAAACCAATTAATTCCTTCCAGTCCTCCGAAATAGAGTTGGTCGTGCTCACCTTTATAATAAGCTCCTGTATTAAACTCAGAAGCCTGCAAACCAGTGTTCGAACTATAGCTATCAATATTTCTTTTATTAGTACCATCCGAATTAAATCTCATGATACCTCTGTTTGAGCTTAACCATAAATTACCCTGACTATCAGGTAAAATTCCATAAATAACATTGTTGGATAGACCGTCCTCAATGGTGTAAGCGGTCACATTAGAGTTCAAAATGTCAAATTCTTTTAAACCACTACCATTAGTTCCAACCCATAATGTTTGTTCATCAAAATACAAGGACTTAATTTTTTCTGGAATCTCCTTTACTCTTTTAACGGTTTGGGTAGCCGCGTTTAATGAAAAAAGTCCGTGATCTTCACTACCAATCCACATATCATTACTGCTACCCTCCTCTATTATTCTAATATTATTGGAAGTGAGTCCACTATTTTCGGTAGTAAACTTTTTCAATATGCCTCTATTTCTGTCAAATAGCACCAAACCATTGTCCCTAGTACATAGCCAAATTTGAGATTTACTATCCTTATAAATCTTCCAAATGGTCATTTCAGAGGTTTCTGGAAATGATTCAATGGCTCCCACTGCATCCATAACTTGTAATCCTTCACCTTGATGACCAATCCATACTTCACCCTTATGATATAACAAACTCATAATACGATCACTATTTAGTTCGGAATTTCCCGTAGTGTAGGTTTTATAGCGTTGCTGGGCTAGATTTACCGTGGTTAGCCCCTTGCCAGAAGTGCCTATCCACATAGTTTCTTCATCGTCCACAACAATTGCTCTAGAAAGGTCTACAACTACATTGTTAGGGGTTTGATTGTTGGTAATGACATTAAACTTCGACAAATGCTCATCATAATAGTTTAAACCGCCACCATCTGTACCAAACCAAATGGTTCCTGTATCATCCTCATATAAACTTAAAACATCATTATAATGTAGCCCAAAAGGGTTTTTAGTATCCACAATGAAATGCTGAATACTCTTATCTGTAAGGTCATACAAGTAAATACCATCTCCATAAGTAGCAATCCATAACTTATTATTTTTATCGATTAACAAGTCTTGAATATTTAAGCTTTTTGGTAATTCAGGGTTATTAAATTCAACGAATGTTTCTTCTTCTTTTCCCTTAAAATGCAAACCTTTCCCAAACGTTCCTAACCATACTGTATTATCTTTTGAAGTTGTCAGTGCACTGAAGTTAGCGGCATGATTACCTGTTTTAATTTTTGAAATTGAATCATCCCCTATCTGAAAAATAGCTTCGGAAGTTGCCACGTAAGTTTTTGAATCCTGCTCAAGAATTTCAAAAATGTCCTGGCCTTTTATGTCATCCTTGAAAAGTTGAAGGGTGTCTTTTGTTTTATGACGAATGGTATACAAACCCTTGCCATAAGTGCCAATAAAATAGTCCTTTTTTGAATTCTGAAAAATACAGCTTGGGCTCGGAATATTGTCTATGGCTTGAAAGGTTTCGCTCTCGTAATTTAGTTTTTCTAAATGACCACTGCCTTCAATAATCCACAACGCTCCTTCTCGATCCAAATAGATTTTACCCAGCTTACTGAAAGTGGGTCTAGTAACATCTTCAAACTGTTTGTTGTAAAAAGCAAAGGTTTTACCATCGTATTTGTTTAGTCCATCCTGTGTAGCAAACCACATATAACCTATGGAGTCTTGAGAAATACTAACCACACTGTTTTGGGACAAACCATGTTCAACAGTTAATTCTCGAAAAGAAATTTGCTTGACGCTAGAAACCGCAATAGAATCTATAGGCTTTCTATCTTGCGGCCATAGCACAATTGGGGAGAGTAAGAAAAAAGTTAATATCGTTATACACTTCATAGAATGAATTGCTCTTCTAGAGGTAATATACTAAAGATAATAAGAAAAATAGAACCGATATTACTGAATACGTTCTTTCTGAAGAATTAAAGATAGAACCTCCACCATTCTTTTAGCGCGATCCTTCACTTGCGCTTCACTCCACCCAATTTTCACTAAGGAAGATATCGTTCTGCTCATCCAAGCATCGCTTTTAGAAAAATCTGTATTATTCAGATCCTGAATTTGATTTTGAATTTCAGCAGGAAGATTCCCTAAACTCTTTAGGTTCCTCAGGTGTTCCCAGCCATGAATGTAATGCCAGTTATTGCTATACCAATAAAAGCAAGCATCCACTCCCTCAGCACCTAAGGCAGCATGCGCCTTTTTAGTCAATTCTTCATTAGGCAGAAAAAAGCTAAGGAACGAATAGTTCTCCTCTCCTCCTTCAGGTACACGTCTAAAAGTGACCCCTTCTACTTGAGATAAGGCTTCACGCATGACGGTGTAGTTCTTTTTTTGTTGTGCTAAAATAGCATCCAACTTGCCCAGTTGCGCTATCCCAACAGCCGCATTCAATTCAGAAATACGGAAATTATATCCTAGTGTTGGATGTGTTTCCGCGCCACGGTCAGACCCAATATGGTCGTGCCCATGATCTTGGAATTGATCCGAATTTATAGCATACTGTTCGTTGTTCGTAATAATACCACCGCCTTCACCGCAGGTAATTGTCTTCACATAATCGAAAGAAAAACAGCCCAGGTCACCATAACTTCCTAAAGGCTTCCCATCATAAGTTCCTCCTATCGCCTGACAAGCGTCTTCTAACAAGAGTAGGTCGTGTTTATCGCAGATAGCTTTTAGTGCCTTTAGATTGGCCATAGAACCACACATATGTACTGGCATCACACATCGCGTTTTTGGGCCAATAGCAGCTTCAACAGCTTTTGGGTCCAATGTTAACGTATCATCAATGTCCACCAATACCGGTACCGCTCCTAACATCATAATCGATTCGAAACTGGCAACGAAAGTGAAGGTAGGCATGATTACCTCATCCCCCGCTCCTATTCCTGCAGCAGCCAATGCAACCGTTAAAGCTGAAGTTCCGCTGGAAACTAATTGGCAGTATTTACTATCCATGCGCAGAGCGAAAGCCGTTTCAAACTCCTTGGCTTTCCAGTGACCGTTTCGCATTCCATCAAAGCCGTAGCGCATAAGCACTCCGCTTTCCAACACATCATTTACTTGTTTACGTTCTTCCTCTCCAAAAGTTTCAAATCCTGGCATATAATTATATTTATTCTGTTCGTTTCCGAACGATGAAAGTATCAATTTTGGACCAACATGATTGGTCTTGTCCATTATCAAGACGTGCTGCAAAGGTAAGGGTTGCGTAATAGTCTTGCAATAGTTCAATGATCCGATCGAATAAAAATCCCCAGTGCGATCACACCATTAATTAGTGCAGTTGTCCTTATCTTTGACCTTCTATGAAAGACGAGCAAAAACAGAAAAGAAGGCCCAAAATTAACATGGCTACGGCCTTTAAAACAATTATTTGGCCAAGACGGAAGTTAGTATTCATCGGCCTTATATTGATTATAATTAGCCGCCTGTCAAGTTTGATCATGCCATGGAAATTGAGAGCCCTTTTGGACGAGGTCGTGCCTACAAAGGATTATCCGGCGCTATACGATTTACTCTGGTTGGTGGGTTTTGCCTTATTAATTCAAGCGGTTACGTCCTTTTTGTTGACACGAATACTCAGTGTACAAGCGCAATATCTAATTTCAGAACTTAGAGCACAAGTTCAAAAAAAGGTCCTTTCACTGCCCATCAGTTTCTTTGACAACACCAAATCGGGAGCATTGGTATCTCGGATCATGACCGACGTAGAAGGAGTTAGAAATTTAATCGGAACGGGCTTAGTGCAACTTATTGGAGGCACCATAACCGCCGTAGTTACTTTAGTGATTCTGATTGACATGAATGGTTGGATGACCTTATTCGTTTTTCTACCTGTATCCATATTTGGTTATGTAGCCCTGAAAGCATTTAAATACATACGCCCGCTTTTCAGAAATAGAGGAAAGATTAACGCTGAAGTCCAAGGACGACTTACTGAAACACTAGCTGGAGTAAGAGTCATTAAAGGTTTTAACGCCGAAGAACAAGAAAACAAGGTCTTTGAAAAAGGGGTAGATCGGTTATTTCAGAATGTAAAGAAAAGCTTAACCGCCACTGCATTAATGACTAGCTCTTCCACCTTTCTATTGGGGCTCGCCTCCTTAGGCATCATGGGAATTGGTGGTTATTATATGATTGAGGGTGAGATGACGCCAGGAGAATTTCTGTCCTACACTGTTTTTCTTGGGTTTTTAATCGCGCCCATTGTGCAAATGAGCAATATTGGAAGTCAGTTGACAGAAGCTTTGGCTGGACTTGATCGCACCGAAGAGCTTATGAATATGACGGCCGAAGAGGATCTTGAAGATCGAACCGTATCCTTGGAACGTTTGGACGGACATCTAAAATTTGAAGACGTTTCTTTTTCTTATGAAGAAGGGAAAAATGTGCTCGACCATATCAACTTCGAAGCCAAGGCTGGCGATGTGATTGCGTTGGTTGGGAGTTCCGGTTCAGGGAAATCGACGATCGCTGGACTCGCGGCGACCTTTCTTAATCCTAAAGCAGGAAAAGTAACCATGGACGGACAGGATTTATCGAAAGTAAAATTAAGTAGCTACCGTCAATACCTTGGGGTGGTGCTACAAGATGAGTTCTTATTTGAAGGAACTATCAGAGAAAATATATTATTCCCAAGACCGAATGCTTCCGAAGAAGAACTTCAAAAAGCAGTAAAAGCTGGATATGTAAACGAATTCACGGATCGGTTTGAAGACGGACTCGAGACGCTCATTGGAGAACGGGGAGTGAAACTTTCAGGGGGTCAGCGACAACGTATTTCTATTGCCCGCGCTATTTTGGCCAACCCTAAAGTAATTATCTTAGATGAAGCTACTTCCAACCTAGATACAGAGAGTGAATCGCTTATTCAAAAATCCTTGACCGAATTGGTGAAGGACAGAACTACTATTGTTATTGCACACCGTTTAAGCACCATAAAAAAGGCTGATCAAATATTGGTGATTGAAGCAGGTGAAATTGCCGAAAGAGGAACACATGACGAATTAATTGCCAAAGAAGGACGTTACTTCGACCTATATACCTATCAAGCAAAAATATAGCTTGTTAAAAATGTCTATATTTATTCCGAAGTATAAACAACCAATTACATGAACATTTACATTAAGCCGCTCTATTTATTTCTATCCATATTGGCTTTTTCTGTTTCATTCTCTTGTGGGGAAGATGAGGGGACAGACGAGGAATTAATCCAAGGCTGTTTGGATTCCAGTAGTTTTAATTACAACCCTAATGCCGATACTGAAGATGGTAGTTGTCTCGAAATGTTTGGGTGTTTAGGATTTTCTGGAGGATACAGCAACTCAGGATCTATTGGAACTACATTAAATGATGCTTTTTGGGATCAAAAAATGACCGAAGAAGTTATTATCCAACGAAACTTCTTTAGCGGAATTTCTGCAAATGTTTTTATTTTATATGAACCAGATCCTACTTACAAAAACGCATATGCAAATACTAATGGGCAAATTCTGTTTGGGTATCATATGTTTTACTATACCATTCAAACTTATGGCGAATTACCTATTGCTGGAATTTTAGCACATGAATGGGGACATCGTACTCAGTTTAGCCTTCCTTGGAGTTATCGTGAAAATTCACATAAGGAGTTAGAGGCAGATGCATTTTCTGGATATTACATGGCCTTAGCAAAACAATATGCTTGGGGGCAAATACAATCTTATTATGACAATGTATATGCAACTGGTGATTACAACTATAATAGTCCAACCCACCACGGCACTCCAGATCAACGATTAGCGGCTGCTTATTTTGGTGTGCAAACTGCAATAGAAGCTATGAATAACGGGCAATATTTTTCGTATGACGAATTACACAACCGTTTTATAACTGAAATTGAACAGGTAATTACCGCTGGACGTAGCTCAAACGAATTTAAAGAAGTAACATACCCTAAGAACCTTACTGAAGAATATATAGAAAGTTTATTTCCAAAAATGTAACTCGCATTTTAGACTACATTTCTATAATTACCTCATGCACACCGCGGCGGACTTTTTTTAATCCTGAAAAGAAATCGTCTTCGGCTCTATAACCTACGGGAAGCACAAGCACTGAGCGTAAACCCTTTTCTTCTAGCTGAAGTAATTCGTCATATTTTGCTGGTTCGAAACCTTCCATGGGACAGGCATCAATTTCTTCGATCGCACAGGCCGTAAGTAAGTTTCCTAAGGCTAAATACGCTTGTTTTTCCATCCAAAGTTTAATGTCTTCCGGATTCTTGTCAGCAAAAGAAGTCAGTAGAAATTCTTGAAACGGATCCAAAATATTTCGTGGTGTCTTGCGAGTAGCCTCTACCCTATTGAAATACTCAATGATATATTCTGAAGTCATTCCCGCTTCTCTACATAACACAAGCACATGTGAAGCATCTCTCACCTGTTCTTGGTCCATCGAGATTGGAACGAGCTGTTTCTTAAGTTCAACATTGCTAATTACCAACATCTTCAACGGTTGCAATCCATAGGAGGTTGCCGTAAGATTAAACACTTCTTTTAGGATGTTCAATTTTTCTTCCGAAAGCTTCTTTACAGAATCAAATTTCTTGCAGGCATAACGCCATTCGAGCTTGGTAATAATATCAGAATTCATAGAGTCGTTCTTTGTTTACAAAGATAATGGGTTTGATTTACGATATTGGATTTACGAGGTTCGATTTACGATGTAAGATTTACGATATGGGATGTGCGATTTGGGCTAGTGATTTCGATATTTGCAATTTCGGTGTCTCAATCTTTCACAAAAAAGACGAACGGTATATCGTCTATCGACAATTGTAAATCATACGATTTGTACGGAAATTACTTTTTTGATTTTATAAGTTGTATTTTCGATGTTGCTTTCTTCCCATACGTTTAACTTAAGTAAATGATGAGTTATGAGAGAGCAAATGAAAAACAGGACCAAAAAATATGCAGCGAATGTTTGGAGGCTTTGTGAGAGACTACCAAAGACGAGAGAGTATAATGCGTATGTAAATCAAATTATTAGAAGTTCTAGTTCGGTTGGCGCAAATTATAGAGCCGCTCAAAGAGGAAAGTCGACTAACGATTTTATTTATAAGCTGAAAATTGTAGAGGAAGAAGCTGACGAAACGCTTTATTTTTTAGAACTATTAAACGACATCAATCCCCTATTAAAGAAGCAGATTGATCCACTGCATAAAGAAGGAAACGAAATCTTATCCATAATAGTAGCCTCAATTAAAACCGCAAGAAACCGAAATAAAAGATCCTGAATTCCAATATCGTAAATCGTAAATAAAAAATGGCCTCTATCGAAGAATTAAAAGATAAAAGTGAAACTCGCATTTTTAAGGCAGTTTTCCCAAATACAACGAACCATTACGACACCTTATTTGGAGGGACTACGCTTCATATGATGGATGAAGCTTCCTTTATATGTGCGACGCGTTTCAGTAGAAAAAAAGTAGTGACGGTCTCCACCGATAAGATTGATTTCACAAAACCAATTCCGCAGGGGACCATTGTAGAATTAGTAGCGAGAGTAGATAAAGTAGGTAAAAGTAGTTGTGTGGTTAAGACAGAAATTTTCATGGAGGATATGTATAGCTATAACCGAGAGAAGGTAGTGACAGGTTTTTTCACCTTCGTAGCGATTGGTGAGGATAAAAAGCCGATTCCTATCGTCTAGAAGAACCAGAGTTTTACGGCCATCACAGCCACCATTATAACGAGGAATAACCGAATAAACTTATCTCCTTTTTTTACTGAATAGCGACTTGCAATCCAAGCGCCACCAGCATTACCTGCGGCTAACACTAAACCAATAAACCAGTTCACCTTATCATTCAAAGCGAATACCACTAAGGCCGATAGCATATAAATGAAGACCACGGCTACTTTGGTTGCATTGGCACGTACTAAGGTCATGTGATTGACGTAGTGTAAAAACAGAATAAGGATAAAACCTAGACCGGCATTGATAAATCCTCCATAAATTCCGAAGAAGAAAAAGGCAATAACACCAATCCACAGGTATTTGCCCGTGAGTCGCTCCTGCATATGCTGCAGATTGGTTTTGGGTTTAAAAATGATGATTACAATGACCGTAACCATGATGATCGCCAAAATCCTATTAAATAACGCACCATCGACATCTACAGCAATTCGCGCCCCTATGACAGCACCCACCAACGCAGATGCGCCTAAATATATATTAAAGGGAAAGGTCGAAACTCCCTTACTTTTAAAACCTGCAACAGCTGTGGCCGTTTGAATGGCAATAGCCACACGATTAGTTCCATTGGCAACACTGGGAGGAAGTCCTAAAAAAATAAGCACTGGAAGGGATAGCAAAGACCCACCACCAGCAACGGTATTGATAAAGCCAACAGCAAAGCCAACTCCAACTAAAAGTACGTAATGGTACCATTCCTCCATTTGGCAAAAATAAGAGGTCTGGCCGTAATTTAAATACTGTGGCGTTTTATTTTCTTCGGAATTGTAGTTTAGTGGCCTCAACTAGTAGTGCTAGCAAGGCGTACCATACTAAAAATTCACGAAGGTTATCACGTTAAACTGATCCCTACCGCTCGTTTCGAAAAACTGATTCATATAACCCATTTCGAGACGAATATTCTTATTCAAGTGATAGCCTAGCCCTCCATAAACACGATTTCTATCAAATACGGAAGATTCAGAGTTTAAGAAAATCTCGTTATAAGCGGAGGCATACCACTTACTCACGCCTTCTTCATTTTTACAAAGCGGGACATTGATACTTAAGAAGTATCGGAATCTAAGTTTGAAATCGTCTTCTACAAAACGTTGTTCGAATCGGTAGCGATGTCCTAATTTCACACTTCCAACCGTCTGTTTTGCGGTAAATTGTTGAAAGATTCGATGTTCGTTAACAGTAACTTTATCATCGTCGATTCCGGTATAGTTTTCAGATAAAATATATCCATAACCCAGTAAGACATTATGATTGTTCTCCGAAAGGTTATACCCTACTCCGGTCCGAAGCAATAATTGTTCTAAGTCGCCTATGGCGTTGTAATTACGATACTGAACTTCGTTGTGAATATTCCATTTGTTGTTCAGTTTTTTGTTACCGATATAGATCAGCCAATTTCCGAAATTGCTATCCTGTGCTATTGAAAGAGCAGGTAGCATTAATGCGAACACTAATGCTACCAAACTCCACCTCTTTTTCTGATTCATAGGTATTATATCTTATTCGTAAAATGAAACGATTCCTGTATTAATATCGTACATGCCACCGATAATATTGATTTCCCCATTGGTTTGCATTTCGGCTAAAATTGGGCTTTCATTCACAATTCTATCAATGGTCAATTGAACATTCATCTTTGACACATCGTTTACAAAATCGATGTTCGCAGAAGTTCTTGCTTCGGCCTCAGCGGGCGAAGTAACTGCGTTTACCGCCGGGTTTAATTTCTCGATAAGCTTGGTCAAATTACCCATTTCGGCGTGATCACAAGCTCCTTTTACTGCTCCACAAGCGGTGTGACCTAAGACAACTAACAATTTGGTCCCAGCCAATTTACAGGCAAATTCCATGCTTCCCAAAATATCTTCGTTGACAAAATTTCCCGCAATACGTACGCTGAAAATATCTCCAATACCTTGGTCGAAAATTAGTTCTGATGATACACGAGAGTCTATACAACTAAGCACAGTAGCGAATGGGAATTGCCCACCACTAGTATCGCTCATCTGATCCATCAAATCGCGATCTGTTTGTACATTATTCTGAAAACGAACGTTTCCTTCTTTTAGAGCCTCTAATGACTTCTGAGGAGTCATCGTTGCTTGTGTTTCTTTTGTATGTGCTTTCATAATTTTTATTTTATTGTTTTAATATTATGCGGTTTTTGGTCTTAATTTGAAGAATTCTATAAAACTATCTGGATTGTCAACTTCACCTCGTTCGGAGATAAGTCGGATATCAATGTTTCTATTCCTTGCCTTTAGCGAAAAGTCCTCCAAAATTTCAACAATGTCATTGTCAAGGTATCTGGTTCTTCTAACGTCTAATTCCAATGAAGAGTCCCTAGGTAACCTATCCAATTCTTTCAGAATAGCTCCTTTATTAAAAAAGGTAACTTCCTCTGCTAATGTCATTTTTACCTTCTCTTCACCGTTGCTTTTATCTTCAATATGCAAGAAGTGTGAATTCTGGAAACTTTTGATTAGGATCACAACGACACCAACCAATAATCCGAGGCCAATTCCAACTAATAAATCGGTAAAAACAATACCAGTTACTGTCACATAAAATGGAATAGACTGCTTCCAGCCTAAGTCATACATTTTCTTAAATAAGGCTGGTTTAGCCAATTTATACCCCACAATAAGAAGTACTGCAGCCAAAACTGATAATGGAATCATATTAAGTAATCGCGGAATTAAAATCACTGAAATAAGTAGTAAAAAGCCGTGAATAATAGCGGACATTTTGGTTTTCCCACCTGATTGTATATTCGCAGAACTACGCACAATTACCTGTGTAATAGGCAGACCGCCAATAAGGCCGGAAAGCATATTTCCAGTACCCTGAGCCAATAGTTCTTTGTTGGTAGGTGTTACTCTTTTACGTGGATCCAATTTATCCGTTGCTTCCACACATAAAAGGGTTTCTAGACTTGCAACTAGGGCAATTGTGAAGGCTACAATCCATATTTGGGGATTGGTAATAGCAGCAAAATTAGGCAAGCTAAACTGTCCTAAAAACGAATCGATACTATCCGGAATTGGCACTGTAACCAGGTGATTTGCTTCAATACCATAAGTCGCATTGCCCTTCGTACTAACGAAATAAATAATCCCCACAGCAACGGCGACCAAAGGTCCTTGAATGATCTTAAATATTTTGCCCTTTTTTGACAAAACACGATCCCATAGTATAAGTATAGCTAAACCTACAACAGCAATTAAAGTGGCTCCGAGGCTAATATTGTTTAGAGCGACGAAGATCTCTGAAAAGGTATTTTCACCGTCTACTTGAAAAAATGCAAATGCTCCTTCTGGGTTTTCATCGTATCCAAAGAAGTGAGGTATTTGTTTCAGAATGATAATAATACCAATACCCGTAAGCATTCCTTTAATTACGGATGATGGGAAATAGTAACCAATGATTCCCGCCTTTAGGATACCAAAAATAATTTGAATGATTCCACCAAGAACTACGGCCAACAGGAAATTTTCGTATCCGCCTAGGGTTCCGATGGCAGTTAAAACGATCGCAGCCAATCCAGCAGCAGGACCACTCACTCCAACTTGAGAGCCACTCATGGACCCTACAACAATTCCTCCAATGATACCTGCTATTAATCCGGAGAAAAGTGGGGCTCCACTTGCAAGTGCGATTCCCAAACAAAGTGGTAACGCGACAAAAAACACAACGATACTCGATGGAATATCGGATTTAAAATTTTTAAAAGGGTTCGAACTATTCATGTTTGTTCATTTTAGTTTAGGCAAATTGAGGAATGAGAATCCCCTTATTTACCATCTTTAATAGTTGATTTAAGTAAATTGAGACCCTCCTATTTTGATTCAATAGGAAGCATTAAGAAGCTATTCGGAAGTGCGAATAGGAAAATAAATTAAAGGTATTCTGGGGGTGGAATATGGGTTTCAGGAGTAAAGGCCCAAATGATGGCTATTTTATTCTGAAAATTTGGTCCTTTTGATAAGTTGTAGTCATTGAAATCGGTCGAGGCGTACTGTAATTCTACTTTTTCAAATTCGCCTTCTTCCTCAAGTTCTTTTTCTTCTATGTCTTCCAATAGTTCCATAGAAATTCCGTCAAAATCGGAATCCAAAGCAAAGTCTAGCATGTGAATTGCTGGTTGTAGTAACATTGCCAGTAGCACGGCAAAAAAAGCAACCTTCTTTAATAAAGAACCGATATGTTGTCTAAGCGAACTCATGATATGGCTTTTAAAACTAATTCCTTATAAAACTGAATAATATTGGTTTTGCCTTCTTCAACATCGGTTAAGGAAGGTAAATGTTCTGAAAAATACCGTTGATGGTGCGAACCTTCAATGACAGTTGAAATGAGCATATGAGGAAACTGATAACCCGGTGTTACTTTTAGAACAATATCACTTAAACGTTGTACCACTCTTTTATAACTCTTATAATATCCTTTTTGATTTTCAGAATCGATATTCTTATTATGATACGTTTTAGAAGATTCAGTAATGATAATTCTATGGAGTAAAACCTCATTTATATAAGAGAAAGAATTGTCTTCGGTCACTTTTCGAGTTAAGATTTCGATGGCACTAACAAGTTGCTCCTCTGGTGTGGGTTTGTTATTGAGTGTAAAAACCAATTTGTATTCCACCCAACTCCAATACCAACTAATTAAATAAACCAATAACGTATGTTTGCTATCAAAATAACGATAGATAGAACTTTCATTGGAACCAATATGTGCTCCCAATTTTTTAAAGGTAAATCCCTCGAAGCCCAGTTCATCAATCATTTCAATACTAGTGGAAACGATTCGCCTCCCCAGTTCCGAAGAGTCTGGGTTCTTGGTGTACAAATTCGAATCTATAACTATATGTATTGGTAAGTTCTCCATAGTTTGAATTGCAAATATAATAGTAATACTATTATGATTCAAATTATTTATGTTTTTTTTATGACTCAGAGTATCAACCTTGCTTACTCTCAAATAAATTAAATAAAAGGTTCTTTTTTTTGAAAAAGCATCTTATATTTGCAGCCGCAATCAGGGAATACCTGATGAGACACTTTGGAGAAATGGCAGAGTGGTCGAATGCGGCAGTCTTGAAAACTGTTGAGGGTCACACCTCCGGGGGTTCGAATCCCTCTTTCTCCGCAAAATGAAACCCACAACGAAAGTTGTGGGTTTTTTGTTTTTAGGAACGTCAAAAGTTCACTTTTGTAAGTGACTGAAAACAAAAAACCAGCCACGCGCTTTTTAGCGTGGCGTAGGTTTCTATGTTTGTATTGGATTGCCTATTTGGGATCAACCCCTTTTTAATCCCTCTTTCTCTGCAAAAGAAAACCGTAATTACTTATTAATTAAGTTTTTACGGTTTTATGTTTTTATTTATTGTACGATTTATGTACGATAGATGTGTTTTACAGTCTATTTTTTAATTTTTTAGATTAAATCAATTCATTCACAAAATAGCTGCCTTTGTAACTGTTTACACGTTGCCTGTGTAATCATTTGAACAAAAAAAGAGGGTATTCAAAACTGGATACCCTCTTTTAATTTTTTTACAATAATTTAATCGGTGAACATTAAGGAAGCATGGCTCATGTCAACTCTTGAAATCCCTCCATTTATTTCCACTATCGCAAATAAAATATTTTCATCACTCCCATTATTGCTTTCAAACCATCTATGAAAAAGTGCTTCAAAATGTTTGGTAGAATCATGGTGGTAAGTAATTGAGCAAGGTCTTAAATCAGATTTTTTCATAACTAAATTCTGCTATTTTTTTTGTGAATTATCATTAAAACTAAACAGGTGTTAGTAACACTAAATGCAGATATAGTCTAACCCATTTTGTGAAGTAAATCACTAGACGATTCACTTGTTGTTAAAGTATTTCCATTTGATAACAAAATGGTCGTTGAATTTGACTCATAGTGCGAAATATCTATAATGTGAGCAACATTGACACTATGAGTAACTCCGCTAAAATCTTTAAACTGAATAAATTGAATCATAACTAAAATTTTTTTTGGTGGTTTATACGAATTTAATACATTTTAACGACCCTCTACATTGGGAGCAAATTTTAATCTTAGTGGTTTTTAATTGACACTGTATTGAAATTAGGGTTTGTTATTTTCCA
>Ga0316205_10003052_pt1 | contig 16332 bp, 15 predicted proteins | sample 3monthpyrite_MG_FD_204941 | JGI IMG/M metagenome (GOLD analysis project Ga0316205, IMG submission 204941) | Microbial mat bacterial communities from mineral coupon in-situ incubated in ocean water Damariscotta River, Maine, United States -... | ecosystem: Environmental > Aquatic > Marine >... | reverse complement strand
ATGCTGCCGCTGGCGGACCGGGCGTTGCTGGATCAGGCGGCGTGGAACCCGGTGATGGCGGCGGGCCAACCCGTCTGGGACAGGCTGCGCACGCTTTTGCTGGGCTATCTGGGCGCGGGCAGCGATACCCGCGAACAGCTGAAACGGCATCTGCATGCGCTGGCCGATGCGACGCTGCACCTGCCCTTCGCGGTGTCGGAATACACCGATTTCTACGCCGGCAAGAACCATGCCGTGAATGTGGGCACCATGTTCCGGGGCGCCGAGAATGCGCTGCCGCCGAACTGGCTGCACATTCCGATCGGTTACAATGGCAGGGCGTCTTCGGTCGTGGTGTCGGGCACGCCGGTGCGCCGGCCCTGGGGCCAGTTGAAGGCCCCCAATGATGCCGCACCGCGCTGGGCGCCCTGCGCCCGGTTCGATCTGGAGCTGGAAATGGGCGCGATTGTCGGCCAGCCATCGAACGGTCCGGTCACGGTGGCCGAGGCCGATGCCATGATCTTTGGTTATGTGCTGCTCAATGACTGGTCGGCGCGCGATATCCAGGCCTGGGAATACCAGCCGCTGGGTCCGTTCCAGGCGAAGGCCACGGCGACCAGCATCAGCCCGTGGATTGTCACCAAGGCTGCGCTGGAACCCTTCCGCACCAACACGCCCGCGCGTGAAAAAGATCTGCTGCCCTATTTGGCCGAGCCGGGACCGATGCTGTATGATATCGATCTGGCGGTCGAACTGGAGCCCAAGGGGGCCGATCCGGTGGTCATTGCGCGCACCAATTATGACCAGATGTATTATTCGGCCCCGCAGCAACTGGCGCATCACACCACATCGGGCTGCCCGATGCGGGTAGGCGACCTGCTGGGCTCGGGCACCATATCGGGCCCGGTCAAGGACAGCCGGGGGTCACTGCTGGAACTCAGCTGGGGTGGCAAGGAGCCGCTGGAGCTGCCGGGCGGCCAGACCCGCAGCTTTCTGGAGGATGGCGATACGCTGACCTTGAAGGGCGCCTGCAAGGGCGATGGCTATACCATCGGTTTTGGCACCTGCGCGGGCACGATTTTGCCGGCGCTGGACGATCCTTTCGCGCGGTGATGGGTGTTGACGGGGTGGGGTGAAACCCCACCCTACGGAAGCGGACACGGACGCGGTCACGGGCCTGGGTCAGGACACGGCGGCTAGCGGTCGTAGAAATCTTCCTCGGCATCGGTCACGTCGATATCAAGCGCCTCCAGCCCCGCCTCGAGGTTCTCGGACAGATGCGGCATGCCCATCAGGTAGTCGGCGGTGGGGGTTGTCGCCTCGGCAAAAGCGGTGGCCCGGGCTTCGGCGTAGTCTTCGGGCTCAAACGCGCCGCGCCCGACCCAGGCGATTGCCACCAGCGCGGCCTGCTCGTCTTCATTCATCGCGTCGATGAAGGCGTGCAATTCCCCCGGGCGACGGGATTCGCGGGCCTGAAAGATGATGTGAACCACTTTCCGGATGCTGATATCGGGTGTCATCGCGTCTCTCCCTTTGCCCGACCAGCATCGCGCGCCAAGGGCAAGCGCGCAAGGGGGTCAGCTGTCGCGGGGCATGACGGGCGTGGCGGCGTCGGGCGCCAGTTCCTCGAAATCGAAATTGTCCAGACGCCGCGCGCGGCGGCCGGCCTTGTCAGCGGAAATCTTGATTTCCGAAACATCCCTGGCCGCTTGCGAAAAATGCCGGTCCAGATTGTCCACGCGCGCGCCCAACCGTTCGATATCGCTGTAAAGCGCGGCCAGTTCGCGCCGGATCGCCCCGGCCTGTTCGCGCATGCGCGCGTCCTTCAGCACCGCGCGCATGGTGTTCAGCGTGGCCATGCAGGTGGTGGGCGAGACGATCCAGACACGGGCGGTGAAGCCCTCGCGCACGATTTCGGGGAAATTCGCGTGCAGCTCGGCATAGACGGCCTCGGATGGCAGGAACATCAGCGCCCCGTCGGCGGTTTCCCCGTGCAGGATGTATTTCTGGCTGATCGCGTTGATATGATGGCGCACGGCGGTGCGCATGTCGCGGCGCGCGGCCTGGGTTTCGGACTCAGTCGTGGCATTGCGCAGGGCCTCATAGGCTTCCAGCGGGAACTTGGCATCGATGGCGATGGGGCCGGGCGGCTTGGGCAGATGCACCAGGCAATCGGCGCGTTTGCCGTTCGAAAGCGTGGCCTGCATGGTGTAGCTGTCGGCGGGCAGGGCGCGCTGGACGATGTCGTGCAGCTGGATTTCCCCGAACGCGCCGCGCGTCTGCTTGTTCGACAGGATGTCCTGCAAGGACAACACATTGCCCGACAACTTTTCGATATTCGCCTGCGCCTTGTCGATGGCTTCCAGCCGGGCGTGCAGATCCCCCAGGCTGCGGGCGGTGCGCACGGCGTTGCCTTGCAGCGATTCCGCCATCAGTTCGGACACCTGCGCCAGCCGTTGTTCCAGCATCTGCACCATCTGGCCCTGTGCCTTGGCCTGTGCTTCGGACACATGATGCAAGCCACCCGCCAGATGCTGCTGTCCGTCCGACAGCGCCTGCACGCGCTGGCCCAACTGGCCCATCTGCCATTGCAAGGGCTGCACACTGCGCGCGGCCTTCAGCGACGCGTTCAGGATCACCAGCAGGATCAGCGCGACGACCAATGCGGCGATCCCGCCCAGAACCAACGGGTCGCTGAAATCAATCGGACCGCTCATCGCCGCCCGAACAGCTTTTCGATGTCGGACAGCTTCAGTTCCACATAGGTCGGCCGCCCGTGGTTGCACTGGCCGGACAGCGGTGTTGCCTCCATCTCGCGCAGCAGGGCGTTCATTTCCTCGCCCCGCATCTGGCGGCCCGAGCGGATGGAGCCATGGCAGGCCATCCGGCTGAGCACCGCGTCGATGCGACTGCCCAGCGCGCCCGATTGGCCCAGATCGGCCAGTTCGTCCAGAATATCCAGCACCAGCTTGCGGGCATCGACGTTGCCCAGTGCGGCGGGGGTTTCGCGCACGGCGATGGCGTCACCGCCGAAGGGTTCCAGCACCAAACCGGCCTTTGCCAGATCCGGCGCATGGTCCAGCAGGCGCTGGGCGTCGCCGGCGGACAAGGGCACAATCGCGGGGATCAGCAGGGCCTGCGCGGGCACGCCGTTGCGGGCCATCTGGGCTTTCAGCCGCTCATAGACCAGCCGTTCATGCGCGGCGTGCTGATCGACGATGACAATGCCGTCGGTCGTCTGGGCGATGATGTAATTCTCATGCACCTGCGCGCGGGCGGCGCCCAGCGGCGCATCGATGGGGCCGGTTTCGGGCTCGATCCGCGCGCCAAAGGGCGCGGGGGATTCGGCCATGCCACAGGGTTCGATCACGCCGTCGGCGTCATGCGGGGCCTGTGCGGCATAGCTGGACCGCACCGCGCCAAAGCTGGGCCGGCTGGCGTGATCCATCTGCCAGATGCGCGGCGTGACGGGCGTTGTCTGTTCTGGGCGCATCGCCCCCAGGGTGGCGGTGGCCACGGTGCCGGACGCCCGGTGCCCGGCTTCGGCCAGCGCGTGGCGGATGCCGGTGACGATCAGCCCGCGCGTGATGCCGGGATCACGGAACCGCACCTCGGCCTTGGCGGGGTGCACATTGACGTCCACCAGTTCAGGATCACAGTCGATGAACAGCGCCGCCGCCGGGTGACGATCCCGCGGCAGCACGTCGGAATAGGCCGCGCGCAGGGCGCCCAGCAGCATCTTGTCGCGCACCGGGCGGCCATTGACGAACAGGTATTGCGCCACCGACGAGCCGCGCGAATATGTCGGCAGGGCGGCGAAACCGGACAGGCGAATGCCCTCGCGCTCGGTGTCCAGCCGCAGGGCGTTGTCGATGAAATCCCGCCCCATGATCCGGGCCAGGCGTGCGCCCAGCGCATCGAACAACTCGCCTTGCTCGGCATCCAGGTGCAGGATCGTGCGGTCGGTATCCATGTCAGTCAGGGTGAAGCCGACATAGGGTTCCGCCATGGCCAGACGGCGCAGGGTATCGGCGATCGCCTGCGCTTCGGCCCGGTCGGTGCGCATGAATTTCAGCCGCGCGGGCGTGGCGAAAAAGAGATCGCGCAACTCTACCTGCGTGCCCTGGTTCAGCGCCGAGGGGCGCACCAGCCCCTGTCGGCCCCCGGTAACGGAAATCTGCGCGCCTTCGGCCCCCTCGGCGCGGCTGCTCAGGGTCATGCGCCCGACAGCACCCAGCGATGGCAGTGCCTCGCCGCGAAAGCCGAAGGTGTGGATGTTCAACAGGTCCGATCCGTCAATCTTCGACGTGGCGTGGCGGCTGAGCGCAAGCGGCAGTTCGTCGCCCGTCATGCCGCACCCGTCATCGGTGACGCGGATCAGGGTCTTGCCGCCGGCCGCGTAATCCACCCGGATGCGCCGCGCGCCCGCGTCCAGCGCGTTTTCCACCAGTTCCTTGACCGCCGAGGCCGGGCGCTCGACCACCTCACCGGCGGCAATCCGGTTGGCAGCGGTTTCGTCAAGCTGACGAATGACCGGGCGCGATTCGGCTGTGTCTGGGCTTATGTTGGGGCGGGCGGCTTGCATACCACAAGGCATAGCATGTCAGCCGCCCGCAGAAAAGCCGTCAGTCCAGGCCCACGGGCTGCCCGACCACCACGAATTGCAGCGCATCGGGCTGCGCCAAACGTGCGGAAACGCGGCGAACATCGTCCAGCGTGATGGCCCGTATAAGATCGTTGCGGATGTTGATGTAGTTCAGCGGATAGCCCTGGAACTGCATCGACGCCAGGATCTGCGCGATCGATCCGTTGCCATCGAAGCGCAGCGCGTAGGCACCGGTCAGATAGGTCTGGATACGGTCCAGATCTTCTTGCGTCATGCCGCCATTCGCCAGCCATTCGAACTGCGCGCGCACAAGATCGATGGCCTGCACGACGGTCTCGTTGGCGGTCGAAAAGCTGCCGACGAAACTGTCACCGAATCGATTCGAGGCCAGGCCGGTATAGACGCCATAGGTCAGGCCGCGCTGCTCGCGCAGCTCCTGCATCAGGCTGCTGTTGAACCCGCCCCCGCCGAACGCGGAATTGATCACGTAAGCGGTCATGAAATCATCATCGTCCCAGCGCATTCCGGCATGGCCGAACTGGATCACCGATTGTGGCGCGGGAAAGTCGATGACGGTGATCCCCGGCGGCGCATTGAAGCTGCGATAGTCGGGCAGCGTGCTGTTCGAATCGGGCAGGGCGCCAACGATGCGGTCGACAATCGCGCCAAGATCCTGCGCCGAGATATCGCCCGCCGCCCCGACATACACTAGATCGCCGGTGAACGCGGCGCGGTAGGCGTTGCGGACATCCTCGGAGGTCAGCCCGGCGATCGATTCGGGTGTGCCGCCGGTCGGCGTGGCGTAGGGGTGCCCGGCAAAGCCCAGTTCGGCAAAGGCGCGCCGGGCGATGCTGTTGGGGTTTCGCGCCTCGCGTTCTTGCGACGCGATCATCTGTGCGCGCACCCGGTCGATGCTGTCATCATCGAGCCGCGCCTGGGTCAGTGCCAGCATCGCCAGGTCGATCACCTGATCGCGGTTTTCGGTCAGCGCGCGGATGGTCATCGACACCTGGTCGCGCCCGGCCTCGAAGCTGATGGTCCCGGCCAGCGATTCCAGCGCCGTGGCATAGGCCTGCGAATCCAGATCGCCCGCCCCTTCGTTCAAGAGCGCGGTCATCAGCGACATCGCGCCGGCCTTGCCCTCGGGGTCCAGGGACGACCCTCCGGTGAAGATCACCTGAATTGACACGAAGGGGATGGAGCCTTCCTCGACCAGCCAGGCCTGGCGCCCTTCGGGCGATGTCACGGGCTGGATTTCGATCGCGGCAACCGGGGTGGCCAGCAGCGCCACCAGTGACAAGACGGATAACAGAAGTTTCATTGGTCTTCCCCCATCAGCCAGCCGGTGACAGACGCGCGCCTGTCCAGCGACCGGGCCGCGGTTATGATTTCATCGGGCGTGACCGACAGAATGATATTGATCCAGTCTTCCTGATCCTGCGGCGTCAGACCGACCGCCATCGCCGCGCCCAGGGATTCGGCCCGGCTGCGCGCGCTGTCCTGCCGATAGATCGATTCCGCGCGGATCTGCATGCGCACGCGTTCCAGCTGGTCGGCGTCGACACCGGTTTCGATGAACTCGGCCAGCACGCGGTCCATCGCGTCCTCGGCCTCTTGCAGCGACACACCGGTTGCCGGCATCACGCCAAGGGTGAAATACCCCTGATCCAGCGCGGTGCCCTGATAGCCGGCCCAGGCCGACAGGGTCAGCCCCTGATCGTAGGTCAGCGCGCGCTCCAGCACCGAGGTTTGAGAACTGGCCCCCAGCAATGTGGCCAGCACCTGAAACGCCGCGGCTTGCCGCTGATCGCCGGAACGGCGGTTCGGCGCCAGATACAGACGGTTCACATAGGGCTGTCCGACGCGCCCGTCACGCATCAGAAGGCGGCGTTCGGCCAGTTGCGGGGGTTCCGTCGGCCGGGACCGGGCCGGAAGATCGGCCACTGCCGGGATCGGCCCGTAATACTGCTGCGCCAGCGCCAGAACCTCGTCCGCCTTGACGTCGCCGGCGACAATCAGAATGGCGTTGTTGGGTGCGTAGTGCAAACGGTAGAAATCGGTGGCGATCTCGCCGGTCAGTTGCTCGATTTCATGCCGCCAGCCGATGATCGGCCGGCCGTAGGGGTGGTTTTGAAACAGCGCCGCGCGCATCTGCTCGCCGAATGCGCGGTCGGCGCTGGAGCCGACCCGCTGCTCGCGTTCGCGCAGGATCACGTCGCGCTCGGGCAGCCAATCGCTTTGGTCCAGGCGCAGATTGACCATGCGGTCCGCTTCCATCTGCATCATCAGCCCCAGCCGGTCCGAGGCAACGCGCTGGAAATAGGCGGTATAGTCCCACGAGGTGAAGGCATTGTCGCGCCCGCCATTGGCCTCGACCGTGCTGGAAAATTCTCCTTCGGCCATGGTGTCGGTGGCTTTGAACATCAGATGTTCCAGATAATGCGCGATGCCGCTCTGGCCGGCGGGGTCATCGGCGGCGCCGACGCGATACCACACCATCTGCACCACCACCGGTGCGCGGTTGTCTTCGATGACAACTACTTCCATCCCGTTGTCCAGGGTGAAAACCTGTGGCGGATCGGCGGCGAATACGGGCGACAAGCTGGCCGCGACGGCCATCATGGCGACGACGATCAGGCGCAGGGGATTGGTCATGGGGAGTGCTCCGGTCAACGATGCGACACGATGCACAGAGCGCGCCGCCGCGGCAAGGCCCATGGCGCGTTTGTGATGGGCTCGCCGGGGGTTAGGCCGGCGATTGGGCAATGGCGGAGCCAGTGGCAGGGCCGGCAGGCAGGCGGCTGATGCCGGGCGTCTGTCAGCGACCTTGCGGGGGTGCGGCGGGGGTGCGCACGCCACGTTCGCGCCAGCGGCGCAGCTCTTCCTGCGGATCCAGGAGCTGGTCCTGATAGGCCAGACGATAGGTGTTGGTGTTGAACGCGCGTTCCAGAATGCGCGGCCGGTTCGCGCGGCGGAAATCCTCGTCCTCGGCGGCCAGCGTGGCGCGGATGCCCTCGGCCGAACCCGCGCGCGCGGCGTAGCGCACCAGCCCGGCATCGGCGGCGGGAATCCCGTTGCTGTGTGCGGCCGATTGCCGCCCGCCCAGCGCCTGGATCGCCTGCGCGCGCGCGTCCGGGTCAACGCGGTTGGTGCCGCCCGGTGTGGGGGTCGGCAGGGACTGGAAGTCGGTCGGAGTCTCCAGCGGGCCAGTGGGAACGATGGAAAACTCGTCCGGGCTGCTTTGCTGGGCCGCGGCATTCATCAGCTGGGGAACCTCGCCACGCGAACACGCGGACAGGGTCAGCGTTCCCAGCCCCACAAGCGCAATCAGTCGAACCACTTTCATTCCCAAGAACCCCGCCGGATAGCCCTGTTTTCAGAGATGGCCCCTGTTTAGCCCATGCCCGGCGGATCGTCACGCGCCGTTTTGCCACCCGACACCATGATAAGCCCGAACGCGCCGACAAATACCGCGATATCGGCGATGTTGAAGGCCCAGGGGTTGCGGATGCCGCAGCAGGTGACGTTCAGAAAATCGGCCACGCCCCCCCAGATCAGCCGGTCGATGGAGTTTCCCAGCGCGCCGCCGGCCAGAATCCCCAGCGCGATCTGCATCAGCGGCGGTGCGCCTTCGCGCCGGACCCAGATCCAGACCCCGATCGTGACCCCGACCGACAGCGCCGACAGCGCGTAGGGCAGCCACGGCGCATCATCGGCCAGCAGGCCGAAATTGACGCCCCGGTTCCAGGTCATCCGAAGGGTAAAGATGTCTGGCACGACCTCGATATACAGCCGCTCGGCCAGGTTCAGGCCGACGACAATCCACCATTTGAGCGCCTGGTCCAGCGCCAGGACGATCACGGCGGTCCAGATTGCCAGACGCATCGGCGCCGCCCCCCTCAATGCCGGAAATGGCGCATGCCGGAAAAGACCATCGCCAGTCCGGCCTTGTCGGCGGCCTCGATGACCTCATCGTCGCGCATCGATCCACCGGGCTGGATCACCGCCGCCGCGCCCGCGCCCGCCGCTTCCAGCAAGCCGTCGGCAAAGGGAAAGAACGCATCCGACGCCACGACAGAACCCTTGGTCAGCGGTTCGGGCAGGCCCAGAACCTGTGCCATGCGTTCGGCCTTTTTCGCGGCGATCAGGGCGCTGTCCACGCGGCTCATCTGGCCCGCGCCGACGCCCACGGTCGCGCCATCCCGGACATAGACGATGGCGTTGGATTTGACGTGCTTGGCGACCGTCCACGCAAAGCGCATATCCGCCAGTTGCCTGTCCGTGGGCGCCAGTCTGGTGACGGTTTTCAGGTCATCGCCGGCCACGCGGCCGTTGTCCTTGTCCTGCACCAGAAACCCGCCCGAGACCTGCCGCACGCTGATAAGATCGGCAGCGGGGTTGGCCAGCCCGTCGGTGACCAGCAAGCGCAGGTTCTTCTTGGCGGCGAACACGGCGATGGCGTCCTCGTCCGCCCCCGGCGCGATGACCACTTCTGTGAAGATGTTGACGATTTCCTCGGCGGTTTCGCGGTCCAGCCGCTGGTTCAGCGCCACGATCCCGCCAAAGGCGCTGGTGCGGTCGCAGTCGAACGCGCGCTGATAGGCCTCGCGCAGGGTCTTGCCCAGCGCCACGCCGCAGGGATTGGCGTGCTTGATGATCGCGCAGGCCGGGCCATCGGCGGGGTCGAATTCGCTGACCAGTTCAAACGCGGCATCGGTGTCGTTGATGTTGTTGTAGGACAGATCCTTGCCCTGAAGCTGGCGCGCCGTGGCCACGCCGGGACGGTTTGATCCATCGGTATAGAACGCCGCCGACTGGTGCGGGTTTTCGCCGTAGCGCAGCGTTTGGGCCAGGGTGCCGGCAAACACCCGGCGGCGCGGCGCAGGGTCGCCAATGGCACCCGCCATCCAGGTGCTGACCGCCGCGTCATAGGCGCCGGTCCGGGCATAGGCGATCTGCGCCAGCTTCTGGCGAAAACCCAGCGTGGTCTTTCCGCCGTGCGCGTCCATTTCGGTCAGCAGGGCGGCGTAATCATGGGGGTCGGTGACAACGCTGACAAACCCGTGGTTCTTGGCCGCCGCGCGGATCATCGCCGGGCCGCCGATGTCGATATTCTCGATCGTTTCGTCATAGCCCGCGCCGCGCGCCACCGTGGCCTCGAATGGGTAAAGGTTGACCACCAGCAGGTCGATGGCTTCGATCCCGTGTTCGGTCAGCGACGCCACGTGCCCCGCGTCATCGCGCAGCGCCAGCAACCCGCCGTGCACCATCGGATGCAGGGTTTTCACCCGGCCGTCCATCATTTCCGGAAAGCCCGTCAGGTCGGACACGTCACGCACCGGCAGCCCCGCATCGCGCAGCGCCTTCGCGGTGCCGCCGGTGGAGACCAGGTCCACGTCGCGTTCGGCCAGGGCGCGGCCCAGCTCGATCAGCCCGGTCTTGTCGGACACGGAAAGCAGCGCGCGTTTCAGGGGGGCGAGGTCGGTCATGGGCAGCGGTCCTTGCGGTCAGTCCTTGAACATGTCGCGCGGCATCGCCAGGTCGTCATCGCGGCCGATGTCGCGGATCGCCAGCGGGGTATCCTGTGCCTTGGCCAGTGTCCAGTTGATCTGACTCGACTCGTCCAGAATGGCGGCGCGGATGACGATCTGCTGGCACGGGCGCGGCGCCAGGCGGCCCTTTTCCAGGTAGACCGATGGTTCCAGCGTCAGGCGCCCCGGCCCGTCAAAGCGGAACACCCAGATTTCGCCCGACAGCAGCGCCATGGATACCGCCGTGCCGTTCATGTCCACCGACGGGTCCACATCCGGGTGCAGATGAAACCGCAGCGCATAGCTGATGCCGCGCAGCTTGCCCGCGTCGAGCATCCGGTTGAACGCCTGCGCATGGGCCGGCTCGTGGGCGACCAGGATATCCTCGCCCAGCAGAACCCGTCCCGCGCGGTCCAGATCCAGGGTGCGCACATGCGTCAGTCCGTGGGTGGCGACGTAGCCATCATGACTGAGCAGCAAGGACGCGCCGTCCTTTTCATCCGTCCGGTGCAGCGAGACCCCTTGCGGGCCGTCGACCAGCGGTGCGCCGCCCTCTTCGGGGCGCGTCGGTTTGCCGAACCGGGCCGAGGAATATCCGTCGATCGACAGCGTGGAATGCGAGTTTGTAGCGCGCCCGGCCTTTTCCCATTCCGGGCCGAATGGAATGCCAGAGCCGCTGGAGACAATCAACGGCCGCCGGTTCGAGGTCAGTTCGAACGCCAGCATCGACGCATGCGCGGCGCGCGCGGCACTGCCACCGGGGGGGCTTGCGGCGTCGACGATCATCGTCGTGCGCCCGCCTTCCAGCCGCGCGTAGCCCATGGCGTCGTGGCGTTTGGGCGCGATGGGAATCGCGGCGGCGGACAAGGCGTATTCGAACCGCCCCTCCATCCCGCGCCCGCCGCCGTGAAACCGCGCCAGCCCGCCATCGGCATGGCGCAGCACCCGCAGGCAGGGCGCGATCCGGCCGATTGCGGCGTCGATTTGCGCGGGCACCGTCAGATCGGCGGCGCGCAGCGCCAGTTGCGCCCAGGTCAGCAACGTGAAGACCTCGAGCAGGTCCTCGGGGTTGCGGCTGGCGATCGCGCCATCGGCGCCGATGTCATCGGCGCAGGCACTGGCCAGGGCGCTGGTCGCCGAATCGCGATGCGCCTCCATTCCGATCAGCGAAAAGGCGGCATAGAGCAGGCCGGTCAGGGCCTCGAACCGGGGCAGGCCTTCGGGCGCCGCCCGCCAGCGGCGCGCCAGAAAGGCCGTCTGCCGGCCCAGCGCCGCGAAGAACGGGCGGTTTTCCTCGCCGTCGCGGCCGGATGTCAGGAAGATCGCGTGTTGAATCCAGCGGATCACCCGGCTGCCGGTGGTATCGACATCCCAGCCCGGCCCGTCCGCCATGCCGAACCGGTCGATCCAGTCAAAGACCCAACCCTGCGCCCTGAGCCGCGCATCGGGGTCGCCGGTCGAGGCCATGTGGTCGAGCCAGGCAAAGCCGTGCAATTCCCGCGCGAACCCATGCGAGGGCGGGTCGATATCCCAGGGCTGCAAGGTTTCCACCATGTGCCCGGCCAGCAGGAAATTTCCGGCGGCAAGCTGCTTGCCGCGCGCAAAGTAGCCCACGGTGCGTGGCTCGGGCATGGAAGCAAAGCCACCCGCCGCCGGAGCCGAGCGCGCAGCGCGTGCCGCAAGGTGATTGCCCCACCGCGTCCTTCGCGCTGTCCAGCCCTGCTCCATCGCCGAATTCCGTTTGTGCCTGTTGAGCAGGGAATAGCGCCAAGCGGCGCCCGTGTCATCCCGTCAGCGCACGTTCCGGCAAAGAAGCGCCATGTAGAACCCGTCCACGCCGCCCGGCAGATCCTGCGGCAGTGTGCGCCAGCCGCCCTCAGGCGTGGCGCGGCCAAAGGGCAAAGCGGGCAGCGGCATCACCCGCAGATCAGGGTGCCGGGCCAATGCGGCGATGACCTGATCCTCGCCCTCGTCCGGTAAAAGCGAGCAGGTGCAATAGACCAGCCGCCCGCCGGGTTTGAGCGCGCTCAACGCGCTGTCCAGCATCTGTGCCTGAAGCGCCGTCAGGGCGGTGACATCGGCGGGCTTGCGCACAAAGGGCAGATCGGGGTGCCGGCGGATGGTGCCGGTGGCCGAACAGGGCGCATCCAGCAAGACCGCGTCGAACGGCGTATCCCGCTGCCAGTGCAGTGCATCGGCGCAGACCACCTCGGCGGTCAGCCCCGTGCGCGACAAGTTTTCGCGCACCCGTTTCAGGCGTGGTTCGGACATATCCAGGGCGGTGACATCAGCCCCGGCGGCGGCCAGTTGCAGGGTCTTGCCGCCGGGCGCGGCGCACAGGTCCAGCACCGATTCGCCGGGTTGCGCGGCCAGCAGCGTGGCGGGCAGGGCGGCGGCGGCGTCCTGCACCCACCAGTCGCCGGCCTCAAACCCGGCCAGGGCGCTGACCTGCACACCGGCTTCGATCCTGAGCGAGCCATTTGGCAGTGCAATGCCATCCGGCGCCACGGCAAAACCTGGTTTCAGCGTCAGGTCGATCGGCGGGCTGGCGTGATGCGCAGCCTCGATCGCCTGCACGATGTCTTCGCCATGCACGCCCTTCAGCCGGCGGCGCAGCCAGCCGGGCAGGCGTTGCACCGGCAGTTCGTGCCAGCCCTGAAACTCCGACGCGCGGCGCAGCACCGCATTGGCCATGCCCGCCATGCCCGCCCGTTTGCGCCCCGCGCGCAGGGCGCTGACCAAGCCGTTCACCACGCCATGCGGGGGGCCGCTCAGCTCAAGCATTTCCACGGTCGCCACGCGCAGGGCCGCCATCACGTCTTCGGGCGGTTCGCGCTTCAGATGGGGGCGCAGCACGGTATCGGCGCGGCCCAGATTGCGCAGCGTGGTCAGCGCCAGGCGCCCGGCGCGGGCGCGGTCGGCCGGGTCGGCGCCAGAGGGCAGCGCGATGTCGGGCAGCATCTGACCCTGCGCGACCACGCCGGCAACCAGCACCGCCGCCATCTGACGCGGATCGCTTTGGGGGGGCTGCGGCATGGTGTCTCCGGGGCTTTGGCCTTGCCGGTTTGGCGGGCGGGGCGTAACTTGTCCCCCACCTATCGCCCCCCACGCGGAAAACCGCAAGGAAGCTGTATGACCAACACCTCATCCCTGCCGCCCGCCGCGCAACGCGCCCTTGCCGAGGCTGAGGAGCGCCGCCGCAAGGCCGCCGCCGAAGCCGGGCCCGAAGCCGAGGCGCTGCCCAGGGAGTTGGGCGGGCGCAAAGGGCCGGAGCCGGTGCGCTATGGGGACTGGGAGAAGAAGGGGATCGCCGTCGACTTTTGAGGCGGCGCTCAGCGCAAGCGGAAATCGGCGTAATCCCCGGTCCCGCGATCGGACTGGAAGCGCATCCGGTTGCCGTCCAGCGAAACGGCCTGGCAGTTCTGGCCCAGATCGCTGCCGCCCCAGTCCAGCGTGCGGCAGAAATAGCCATCGCGCCATTCCCATTCGCCGGTGACATCCCAGCCCATGCCGCTGCCGGTGATCGTGCCATCCGGCGCAACGGTCAGGCGAATGCCGAAGCGGCGCAGATCCCGTCCGGCGATGGCCGACAGGAACGCCTCTTGCCGCGTGATCCGTTCAAGCGCCGAGGCGGCGGCGGGCCAGGCAAGGATCGGCAGGATCGAGACAGTAAGTGCCGCCAGAAATATGCGCATGAAAGGTCCCCATGTTCCGGTGTCTGGCCCCGGATACGCAGATGGGCGCGGCGCGGATCACTCCGGCCGGGAATTGGCTGGCTGACGGTGGCGGATTACAGCCCCAGCACCGCCATCATGTCATACTCGCCGGGCGCGCGGCCCTGCGCCCACAGCGCCGCTTTCAACGCGCCGCGCGCAAACACCGCGCGGTCGCTGGCGACGTGGCGCAGGATCAGGCGTTCACCGTCGGCGGCGAACATCACGTCATGTTCACCCACGATATCCCCGCCGCGCACCACGGCAAAGCCGATGCTGCCGCGTTCGCGCGCGCCGGTAATGCCGTCACGGGCGCGCACGCCGGCGTCCTTCAGCGATACGCCGCGCCCGTCGGCGGCGGCCTGACCCAGCATCAGCGCGGTGCCAGACGGCGCATCGACCTTGTGGCGGTGGTGGCTTTCAACGATCTCGATGTCATAATCGGCGTCCAGCGCCTGCGCGACCTTGCGCGTCAGGGCGGTCAGCAGGTTGACGCCCAGGCTCATGTTGCCCGCCCGCACCATCACCCCGGTGCGGGCGATCTTGGCCAGGGTGCGCAGATCATCGGGCGCGAATCCGGTGGTGCCGATGACATGCGCCACCTTCATGCGCGCCGCCACCCGCGCCAGCGCAACCGTCGCGGCGGGGGCGGTAAAGTCGATGACCGCATGGGCCCCGGTCAGGGCCTGGGCCGGATCGCCAGAGACGATTACGCCGTTTGCCGCCCCGCCCAGACACAGCCCCAGATCCCGCCCGATCCAGTCATGGCCCGGACGCTCCAGCGCGCCGATGACATGCGCGGCGCCGCTGGCGGCGATCACCTGCACCAGCATCCGGCCCATGCGGCCCGACACCCCGTTCACGACAATGGCACTGTGTTCGCTCATGATCCTGTCCCCTGCTTGCCCCTTCCTTAGCGTGGCGTCAGCGCCGCGAAAACCGTCTTTGCGCCATTCACGCTCGGTTGTGCGCGGATTGCGGCGGCGCGGGTTATCCCCTAGATGGGGTTCATGTGCGCAAAACGATTCAAATCGGGCTCTGGCCCCTCGCAGCGGCAGCTCAGGGTTGCCGAGGTCATCCGCCACCGCCTGTCCGAGGTGCTGATGCGCGGCGAAGTGCATGACGACACGCTCTCTCGCCTGTCGATCACCGTTGCCGAGGTGCGCGTCACGCCGGATCTGCGCATCGCCCGGGCCTTTGTCATGCCGCTGGGCGGGCAGGACATCGAGGCCGCAATGGCCGCCCTGCGCCGCCGTCAGGGCGCGTTGCGGCATCTGGTGGCAAACGGTCTGGGTCTGCGCTTCGCGCCGGAACTGAAGTTCGAACTGGACACCACATTCGACGCGATGGACAACGCCCGGCGCATGTTTGCCGATCCGCGGGTGCAGGCCGACATTGCCGCGCCGGATGGTGACACGGACGACACCAGGCAAGAGGCACCGGAGGGTGACGATGACGCCTAAGGCTATTGCCGCTGCGCTTTTCGCGGGACTGATGGCGCTGGGCGCGGCCCCGGCGCTGGCTGCCTGCACGCAGACCGAGTTCGAAGGCCAATCCTTTACCACCTGCACCGCGCGGGCGGGGGACGATCTTCGCCTGTTCCTGAACGATGACAGCGGCGCGCTCTATGGTTCGTTCGCGCGGATCGACGCCGCATTGGGGCGTCGCGGCCAGCGGCTGGTCTTTGCCATGAATGCCGGCATGTTCCACCCTGACCGCCGCCCCGTGGGGCTGTATATCGAAGAGCGCGAGCAAGCCGCCCGGCTGGTGACGCGCGCCGGGCCGGGAAATTTCGGCATGTTGCCCAACGGCGTGTTCTGCATCCAGGACGAGGCGTTCCGCATCCTGGAAAGCGTCAGCTACAGTGAAGCCCCGCCCGATTGCCGGTTTGCCACGCAGTCGGGGCCGATGCTGGTGATCGACGGGGCGCTGCATCCGCGCTTCCTGCCCGAGTCGACATCGCTCAATATCCGCAACGGGGTGGGCGTATCCGAGGATGGGCAGGACGCCTATCTGGTCATTTCCGACAGCCCGGTGACGTTTGACCGGTTCGCCCGGTTCTTTCGTGACGTGCTGGGGCTGAAACAGGCGCTGTATCTGGATGGGCGGGTCTCGCGGCTTTATGCGCCGGAACTGAACCGTGCGGATTGGGGCTTTCCGATGGGGCCGATCATCGGGCTGGTCGGGCCAGCGGACTGACGAGCCGGGGCTGTTCGCCCGCCGCGCCGCGCCTATCTGTCCCGCAAAGGGGGTGCCCATGCTCAGCATCGATTTCGACAACACCTATGCGCGCGACCTGGACGGGATGTATCTGCCTGTGCAGGGCGCGGTGGCCCCCGATCCGGCGCTGCTGTGGCTCAACGAGCCGCTGGCGGTGGATCTGGGCCTGGATCCGGGCGCCCTTCGCGGCGCCGAGGGGGTGGCCATGCTGACCGGCAGCGCCATGCCGATGGGGGCAACGCCGCTGGCGATGGCTTATGCCGGACATCAGTTTGGCGGGTTT
>Ga0316205_10003050_pt1 | contig 16338 bp, 14 predicted proteins | sample 3monthpyrite_MG_FD_204941 | JGI IMG/M metagenome (GOLD analysis project Ga0316205, IMG submission 204941) | Microbial mat bacterial communities from mineral coupon in-situ incubated in ocean water Damariscotta River, Maine, United States -... | ecosystem: Environmental > Aquatic > Marine >... | reverse complement strand
CGGGACCCGCCCAGACAGCCGAGAGCGGGATCATATGGGCGAGGTTGAGCGTGGACACTGGCGGCTGGCGGACATTGGCGTAGACATGGCCGGGCAGGGAGCCGAGCCAGGCTTCGACCGCATTGGTTGTCTCGGTTATGTAGGTAAAATCTCGGCCCTGGATGACCTTTTCGACAAGCCTCAGCTTTTCGTCGGCAAGCCGCGGGTCCGCGTCCCGGACCGTGACCGTCGCGGTGACATAGGCTTCGCCGATCAGGTCGGAGCCGAGTTCCTGCAGGGCGGCATCGGCATCCATCGCTTTGTTGTGGGCATCGGAATCCAAAAGCGCCGAAGTCTCGTTGGTCATGATCTCCTTGAGGATGGCAGCGATGGATTTGCGCTTGGCGAACCATTGTCGCCGAATTTTTGACAGCAATCGGGTGGCGTCGGTCTTGTCGAGCATGGTCGCGCGAGTCGACCAGCGATAAGGGAAGGCCAGCTGGTTAAGGTCATCAAGGATGCCGGGCGTGGTTGCGCTTGGGAACCCGGTGATCGTCAGGATCCGGAGATGCGCGTTCCCCAGCATTGGCCCCAGCCCTGCTGTCAGGGGTTCGTCGGCGAGCAATGCGTCGAGATGCATGGGCACTTCCGGCACGCGGACGCGCTGCACTTTGGTCGAGATCGTTGCGTGCAGGTAGGTCAGGGTATCGGCATCATCGAGCCACATACACTCCGGCATGAAACCCTCAAGAAGTTGCAACACCCGGTCAGTGCGATCGACAAAGCCTGCCAGCGTCTCGCGCGCATTGGCTCCGCTCTCACGATCGCGTCCTTCGTACAAAAACCGTTCTGCCCTCGCTGCCTCTTCGGCGGGCGGCAGATACAGCAGTGTCAGAAAATACCGCGAATCGAAATGCGCACCTTCCTCCTCGAACTGCGCCTTGCGCTCTGCATCAACCAATGCCGACGCCGCATCGGGAAACTGGCTGTCGGGATAGGAGAGCGCGGGCACCCGTTGCGCCTCAACGAACACCGCCCAACCCGAGCCGAGCCGCCGCAGTGCGTTGTTGATCCGGCCCGCAACCGCGACCAGTTCGGCGGGCACTGCGCTGTCGAGATCGGGACCGCGAAACCGTGCCGTGCGCTGAAAAGAGCCATCCTTGTTTAAGATCACGCCTTGATCGGCGAGAGCCGCCCAAGGCAGGAAATCAGCCAGACGAGAGGATTTGCGACGATATTCGGCGAGGTTCATCATCGGTCACACTCCGAGATGGCCGGGAATGCGCAAATGGCGGCGCACCACATCGACAAAGAGCGGATCACGTTTCGCCGCCCAGACAGCTGCAAGATGACCTGCGATCCAGATCAGCAGTCCGACCAGCCAAAGTTGTAGGCCTAGCCCAATGACGGCGGCAAGCGTGCCGTTGAGGATCGCGATGGAGCGCGGCGCGCCTGCCAACAGAATCGGTTCGGTCAGAGCCCGGTGGACCGGGATCACAAAGCCGGGGATGGCGTCAGGATCGAGCATCAGATCACCGCCCCACCACCGAAGGAGAAGAACGACAGAAAGAAGCTCGACGCGGCAAAGGCGATGGAGATGCCGAAGACGATCTGAATCAGCCGCCGCGCCCCGCCGGAGCTGTCGCCGAAGGCGAGGGTCAGGCCGGTAATGATGATGATCATTACCGCGATGATCTTGGCGACCGGGCCTTCGATAGATTCAAGGATCGCTTGTAGCGGCGCCTCCCAAGGCATCGAAGAGCCTGCGGCGCGGGCGGGGGTGGCCAAGGTAAGCGAGACATAGGCAGAAATGCAAAGGGCGTCGACCGCCCGGCGGCTTGTTAGAAAGCTGTTAATCATCAAAGGGATCCTTTGCTGGTGTCGGTTGCAGGGGACAGTCGATAGTCACCGGTCGCATCGAGGCCTTCGACATGCGCCAATTCAGTGAGGCGGCGCGCGGAACTACGCCCAGACAGGACGGCGACGATGTCGATGGTTTCGGCGATCAATGCGCGCGGGACGGTGACGACCGCTTCCTGAATGAGCTGCTCCATCCGGCGCAGGGCACCAAGAGCGTTCCCGGCATGGATCGTGCCGATACCGCCGGGATGACCCGTGCCCCAGGCTTTAAGGAGATCGAGGGCTTCCGGTCCGCGTACTTCACCGATGGGAATGCGGTCAGGCCGCAGGCGCAGGGACGAACGGACGAGATCGGAGAGCGAAGCCACATCGTCCTTGGTGCGCAGCGCCACGAGGTTTGGCGCAGCACACTGCAACTCGCGTGTGTCCTCGATAAGAACGACGCGATCTTCTGTTTTGGCAACTTCGGCGAGGAGCGCATTGGTGAGTGTCGTTTTTCCCGTCGAGGTGCCTCCCGCGACGAGAATGTTGCGACGGTTGGCGACTGCGACGCTCAGCGTTTCCGCCTGTGTTTCGGTCATTATGCCAGCTGTCACGTAATCCTTGAGCGTGAAGACAGCCACGGCCGGCTTGCGAATTGCGAAGGTGGGCGCAGTCGCGATCGGAGGCAGCAGCCCCTCGAACCGTTCTCCGGTCTCAGGTAGCTCAGCAGACACACGCGGCGCACCTGCATGGACATCGACGCCGACATGATGGGCGACCAAGCGAATGATGCGCTCGCCATCCGTGTGGGAAACGCAATGATCGGTTTCGCAAAGGCCTTCGGACAGACGATCTATCCACAGTCGTCCATCAGGATTGAGCATAACCTCGACGACTTGCGCATCGTCAAGGTACCTGGCGATGGCCGGACCAAGCGCTGTGCGCAGCATGCGAGAACCGCGTGAAACTGCCTCGGTGTGTCGATGAAAAGCCGTCATGAGTGTCCCTGCATGGTTGGGACGCCACATGACGGCCCGGGTTGTGGGGACGATCAAGAGGACTGGAAAGGGATGTTTTGCAACAGCGGCAAGGGCGTAGAAGTGCCTTGGCGTGAAAAGACAGGGAAACGGCGGTTTGGTGTTCGGAAATCGGCGTCACCAATTGATGTAACCCATCTGCGGGAAACCATACTGCGGTTAAACCCAAAGTGGTTTCGCAATTGCATGGGTGCACCTTCGGCTTCGCGGTCTGTGCCTCAATGATGGATTGGATTGTTTATATCATACTTTCAAAAGCTTAGTGAGCCTTGTGTGCATTGTATGTGCAACATGAAATCGCCTTCCCGCGTGCCATGTCGAGCTTTCGATGGTTGTGAGGGTTTTGTCAAATTGAAGCGCGTTGAAGCCGGATCGACTTACGGTTCTCACCCCCTCAGCAACGGGACGTAGTCGTTTGTCTCGAGCCGCACCGATCAAATTTTTTGTTAGGTAGAGGTCGGCTCGGGGCCGGGGCCGCAGTTTTTCATTGCCGGCCTTGGGTCATCGTATTGATTGGGGTTTGTCGGCTGTGGCATTGCCCTTGGCGTAAGCCACTACTTGGGTGGAAAAACTGAAAGTGCCTTAATCGGTGGGCAAGCCGCAAGTGATCTTGTACCATCGTTGACAAGTCTATAAATTTGACGCGAGTAGGAATCTAGGTACGAAGATCGCAACCGTTCAAAATTCTTGAAGTAAATATGTAATCGTGCACGGTATTGGACTTCCAAGCGAAGGTTTATAGATAAATAGTGTTTTGATCGATAGAAATTTCAATTATCGAGATAGGGGAAACTTTGGCGGATAAAATAACTGATCTGAGCGAAGTTCTACAAAAATATTCGGACGCCGCCTCAAAGCCGCAATCGACCGGAAGCCTCCATTCTCTTGTGAGTGAGTTGCAGGATAAGCTATTCCAAGTCTCACCACAACGTTCGGCAAGGCGTATGAAGGAGAAAACTAAAGGCTTCTATGATCGGATACTCAAGGACTTACTCACATCCGTAAGAACCGCAACGACACGAGAGCAATTTATTTCAATACTATTGAGTGGTTTAGAAGAGAGGCAAAATGAAAGAGCCTCGGATTTTGTTCTTCTTATTGAGGGATATAGGGCCAACGAAGATCAAACACTGACATCATCTGAAATTAGGAGAGTTGTTGGAGGTAATCCTAATCGGCAGAGCAATATGATTTCTGCATTCAAAGAAAGAGCCCTACATAGCCCGGTGGCAAAGACACTACTCCAAAGACATCAGCCAATAGATTTTATGCTAACACATTTGGCTACACAATCCGAATATGATGATGATTTTTTTGAGCTTCATGGAAATAGTCCCAAGTGGCTTTGTGGTATACCATTGCCGTCATCAAAAGCTGGAGAGCCTGAGCGTGCAATTGTGGCTCTTTTTGATGCAACAGAAGATGGTTCCGGGATATTTTATCCAAGGCAAGCCCTTCAGGAATGGTTTCTTTTAGAACTTGTTCCTGATGTGTATTCCATGCTTGAACATCAGATTTTGAGTGTTGAAGAGCAGTTAAATACCGAAAGAAAACAGCTTATAATGGAGCTTGCGCCAACCGCGATCAATCATGAGATAGGAACCTCAATCGGACTTATTCAAGATTCTGTAATGAGGTTGGCCCCATTCCTAACAGAGATTGCAGAACTCAATGGAGTTAAGAATAGTATTGATCCAGTGATTGACGAAATTGTCGAGATCAAACGGCAGGCTGACCGAAGCCGAAAAGTGACGCAAGCATTTACAAATATCGATAGAGCAGTCAAGGAGCGGGCTTCCGTTGATCAGATTCTTAGTGAAGTGGAGATAATATTTGACAATCATCTCTCTAGAAATCGTATCGAATTCCACAAGTCAGGCGACGTGCAAACTACAATTGATGTAGAAGTGTCGATGTTTGAGCATGTCATTCTAAATGTCGTGAAGAACGCCATCGATGCGATTTCTGAATTTAATGAATTGAATTATTCAGATATTTCAAATCTGCCAGAGGTGACTCATATCTGGGTGGATGTAGAAGAACGGAGTGAAATACTTAGAGTTTCGATTTCTAATGACGGCCCAGAGATACCTGACGTTATGAAAGTAAAAATGTTTCAAAAAGGAGAAACGTCCAAGTTACGAGGGAAAGGGCATGGGCAGGGTCTCTATATTTGTAGACTTGTGGCGGCGCATCTGGAAGGAAGTTTCTCTCTCGTAGATACCAAAACTTCGGACCGTAGAGAAAGTGTTACTTTTGTTTTTGAGGTACCGCTTTGAGAGTAGCGGTAGGTTAAAATGAACGAAGAACGTGAACAGAAACTTGCATTTCTTCAAGGTCAGCCATCGCCCGAAGCGAATGTCGAAGATGTGGTGGGCCCGATGGGGCCTTTTGGTTCGGCAGAACCAATTGTTATAATCTTGGATGATAAAAGCTCCGTAATACGTGGTTTCGAAAGAGAGCTAAGTACTTCCTCGGACAGAAATGTGAGCTTTGCATTGTTTCGCATCACAAATTCCGCGGGGGGAACACGGGAAGATTTTTTCAAGTGGATCGGTTCGCTTAGTAGAATTGATGCAATATTTATTGATGGCGACCTAACTGCAGAAGGCAGTGGGTTGGACATAGTTCGCCTTATCCGAATGCAAGAGAAATGGAAGTATCTGCCCTGTGCGATTCTGACCGCTGATGAAAGCTTCATAAACAGTCATCGACGTATTGATGACCGTGTTAGAATAATGCCAAAATTCGAAGAGCCTAACCGCACTTTGGATCGATTAGCCATTGAATATCAAGATGTTGTTTCGGAAGCCAAAAGCAATTTTTGGACAGACATGCAATTTGGTGTGGCAAAATCGATACAAGTTGGAACGAGTCTTTTAGATATTGTTCAGTTTGTTGGTAGCGAAATCGAGATTCATCTCGGTGTATGTGGTTGGTATCTTCGGGTGGAAGAGGGCGATCAGATGACGGCGATTGGTTTGAAAGATTACTTTCAGGCTGGTAAAAAGATGCACTCTAAAGATGTTCCGGAATTTCAACGTAAGCTTCTTCACGATGAAGCAGAGGAGCCGTGGGTTTTTGTAGAAAGTTTGTCTGCTGATCAATGCGATACCAAAACTCATATGCTGGGTTATTCATGTATATCTGCACTTGTTGGTGGAGCAAGATCAACAAAGAACGCTATTTTCTCTGCTTACCTTGATCCGACCGCTGCTGGAAATTTTGTTGAGCGAGATGCGCGGGAACTTCACCACTTAGGTATGCAAATACGTACTCTTCTGGAAGTCGAGGACTCAAAAGGAAGATTAAGTCAGCTTGCTGAAGTGCTGAAGCGAATTTTAAGTGCTGAACAGGCGGATCAAGTTGCTACCGAACTCAGGGACTTTGTGCACACTTCCATTAACTCTTACGCGCCATCACAGCAAAAGACGAAGACAAACGTCAGAATTTTTGAACGTGGTACTGGCAAATTAGTGAGACGAGGTAGTAAGTCTGAGTCGTACTTATCCCAATCGTCAAGTACTGGCAGGCTCATCGAAGAAATTGACGTGAACGATATTAATTCTTCGCATGCTCGGGTCGCAAAAAGCATGCAAACTGAGCTATGTCGTGATTTGACCACCGAGAATTACAAGGTGCTTACTTCAGCAAAGGAGGTTCGCGCATTTTTGACGGTTCCGATTGCAATTGACCAAGGATGTCTTGGAACAATTAACTTAGAGACAACCCAATGCAATCTATACACAAAGACCGACCAGATCTTGGTCGAGGCCGTTTCTGAGGTTGCGGCGAATGCCATCTACACCTTGCGATCCCAACGATTTGTATCGAAGCTCACCGAATTGGCTGAGCGAGCTGTAGACCCCCACAGTACACATGACGGTAGTCCTGAAGGTCTATTGGAGGATGCTGCAGTTGCTGTATTTGATTTAACGGGCTTCTCAAACATGATTCTTCTAGAACCTGATGATGAACGTAGCCGTGCGGATCCGTGGAGAGTTGTAGCTGGCTGGCGTTCTGGGCCAAATGGCGCGGTACCTGACAATAAGAGAAGAATCCAAAAATGGGATGATACGCTTGCAGAGGCCTGGGGCGAAACTTTTGTAGTGAAAGCTTTGAACTCTCCGCAGGAGAATAAGGTGTTGTTTTCAAGGAATCCAGAAGAAATTCTTAGGGATGACGAGGGCGATGGAATAAGACCTGGAAGACCGACATTGTCCCAGCTAGTTGTTCGTATCGGTAGTAACGGCTCTCACGACAGATTGTTGAGCGTCCTCTTCGAACAACCAAATCCAATACCGAGATCCTATTTTCCTGTACTAGAAAGCTTTGCGAATTTTATAACATCAGTTTATTCAGCAAGTGCAGATGAGGTTGCTGAGTATGCATACAAGCTATTCCGAACGCGTAGCGAAGCCAGAATTCTTCGACAGTTTGGAGATATGCGCCATACGGTGATTGGTAAATTACATGGCATGGCATCCGACATAGAAGCTGATATCGATGATTGCATTCCTTATGAAGAGATTGTTGGCAACATAGTAGAGGAGATCCAATCGGCAGAAGATTTGATCTTGGGTACTCGATATTTAGAAGGGGAGCCAAAGCTCGAAAATATTTTAGTAGGTGAAGTTTGGAATTCAATGGTTGCTATCCTGCCGAAACGGCGGGCTCTCGGAGAACCGGAGATAAAGCGTACTAGATGTGATGCTGTGATAAACTTCGACGAGAGTTTTTTGAAGTCTGTTTTCTTTCACCTTATCGATAACGCACTACAACATTCCCGGAATGCAACTTTTGTAAAATTACAGAAGTACGACAAAGGTTTGCTGGTTGTTGATAACGGAGAGCCACTATCTGAGATCGTGAGGCGTGATATGTTTAAATTGGGTTTTTCAACTTCTTCAACGGGCTCAGGGCAGGGCTTATATATTGCTCGAGCAAGAATGCTCGAACTTGGTGGTGATCTCAGGTATGAACGAAAAGATGGCGAAAACCATTTCGTGGTTGAGGTAGGGGAACCTTATGAACAGAAATAAGAGCGTCGAAATGCGCATTCTGATCGTCGATGACAATGCGGAGTCACAGCGTCGTCTAAAGCGCGGTTTTGACAGAGTGAGCAAGATACTTGATCTAAAATTTGTACCTGAACTGGTCGCTTCAGTTTCAGAAGCTCACGAACTGCTTAGCAGGCGATGGTTTCATGGCATTTCCTTCGATCAAAGACTACCAGACTCGAAGGAAGGGGCGGTCCATTCCGAACATGGAATGGCGCTTGTTCGCGGAACAGCCGAAGAGCGCCGAATGAGTTTTGCTTCTGTATATACAAACTATCCAGGTGGGAAACACGGGCATCAAGTTGGTAAAGAACTCTTAGAGTATATTGCGAAGTCATCAAAAAATGATGGAGTTACGCCAGAAGGTTATCCGCGCAAAACTGTGCCAGGATATACACGCTGGTTCTTGGACGAGCTAGTCTGGGAGTATCCGCTTAAGGTTTTGGCAGGGTCTCGCGACAGCGCGTTGTTTGATTGGGGACCGGAAATTGATGAAATTGTTCAAACGCTAAAAAATGTCAGAGAGATGCCTTCGGACGATGAAACTACGCGCCTGTTCAGAATGCTTAACAGTACTAGAGTTGAAATAAACGAAATGCTAAGTAAATTTCTATCAATAATTGTCAACACTGAAGGAAAAAAGAACCCCTTTTCTCCTCCGCGGGCAGATCCTGTTGACATAGAAAAGAACCTTAGAATTCAGTGGGGCCTAGTGAAAGAAAGTAGCCTATTCCCTTCGATTTGCCAAGCACTGGGTATGTCGAACGATACCTCGTTGGGCGACTACTATATCGATCATTCTGAGAAGTTGCGTAAATTACGTAATTCGCTTGAACATGGCAGTAAAACCAAAGTGAGTCCCGAGGAGTTTTTTTTACTCTATCCTTCGATTGTTAGAACGATGGATGTCCTAAGGTTTTTGGTTTCGCTAAAAGTCATATATCAGCCAAGAAGTTTCCGTCCCGGTTTGCTGTCATACAAGGATCTTAGTGTCCGTGGCCGTTCATCTGCAACTGAGATGTTCTATGATTTCGATTTGGACGCAGATGTCGATGCAAACACTGTTTATCTATGGATTTCGAACCTTTCAAAGGTGGTAGATGCATCCTTAATCCTCAAGTGTGGAAGAGACCGTAAGGATCGATCAATTTTACGTTTTGTTGAATAAGTTATGTGGACTGATAATATAGATTTTCCGAGCGGCCTGAAGTTACTTCGTGATGAAATATCTACTGACGTTGAAGAGCCGGATATTTTTGAACAGGCAACTGTCGCCGACTCGCTGTCTCGCGTTATCGCGTCTGAGTTAGTCCGTTTGGATTCAAGCGATTTTATCATTGGGTTCTTCGGGCGCTATGGCCAAGGCAAGTCAAAGGTTGTCAACGAAATAGTAGAAAGGTTTGATAGGCGCAGAGTTTTTTCCAATGGAAAAAACGTGTTTTCGCATTGTGAAATCTTTGCTGTCTCCAACTATAAGGCTCAGGATCTCGAAGAAAATTTTGATTTCTTCTTGGAGGGTCGGCGTATAACATCCGTTCTAATCTTGACTATTTTTGTTCTGGGTTCAATATTTGCCTTTGCATTAACGATCGTTGAAGCACTGCAGATTGAAAATAGAATTCAACTAACAGTCCTTATTACTCTGGTTGGTGCTTCGCTTGCAAGTCTTGGGGCGTTGGTTGGGAGTTTCCGGCTACTTTGGCGAGATTTTTCTCGTAGCCTTCGAATAGGGCAACTTAGATTCTTTTTTAGTAGTCGTTTAAGAGCGTATTGGAGAGGTCCGAAACTTCTCATTGTGGATGATCTTGATCGCGCTACACCTGAGCAGCAGTCGGCGCTGCTCCAGAGTTTGAGGAGACATCGAGGGTCATTGAACTCTGTGGTACTAGTTGCTTTCAATGATGAGCCGTTGAAAGGAGAAAGTGACCTGCGGATTCACAATACTGAGGAAGTGTTCCAAAAAACGTTTGACGCGCAGATGCGTTTGGGGCCCATGACTGCGAGTGACGCTGCCGAGATGGCTTACTTCTTTCTTTCGACATTGAAGCGCCTCAACACTCCTTCAAGCAAGGTAACGATCCAGAATCTTGCTGAGGTTTTGGTGTCCCCTGTGTTGGTAGGGGATGTAGCCCGCGTCCTATATTTGCACGGAAACGCTAGCGCTCGTTTTGCAAAGAAGATGCTTAATTCTATCCTTTTGGAGGCAGAGAGGCTAAGGTTGACGAGCGTTCACGACATTAGCGCCCTGATCCGTGTTCAAGGGCTATTGAGCTATTTTCCAACTCTTGAGAGCGATTTGGATTTTTTGGGCGTTGCCCTTAACGCTCAGTCTACAGATGAGCTTTTATCCACTGTTGAAGAGCGCCTTTCTGGAGAGTTGAGCGATCAAAAGCGTCGAATTATCGGGAGATATCTTCGATATACAAATCATATGAGGCCAAGCCATGGAACATGGAAGCGCGTTCTGCGTATTTGGCGAAACTTGAAGGAATCCGAAGCGGATTTTTCGCCTCATTTTTTCCCCACCGAAATTACGAAGAATTGGGCGATGTCTGATGCTCTTCTCGTTGCAACAGATTTTGATATTGAGCGCCGCGAGCTTTACAAAGATCTAATGCTTAATCCGCTTGTTCGACCACGTGACAGACAGCTTCCTAGTGCTCCAGAGTTTCCAGATGAGTCGGATGAGAATCCAAATTCGCCAGAGTATTCTTCTCTCTGGAGGTACTTAGTCTTGCGAGTCGAACTATACGATGAAGATCTTTATGACTATTATCCAGCTGGTGCACTATTCCATAAGATAGAAACATATGAGAAATTGGATATTTCGGTAGCTCCTCCTGTAGCGGTGAGACTTAAGAATCATTTGTGGACGTCACCTGCTGGTATAATTGAACACCATTCTAGGTTGGCTTCAAAAGACCTTCGATTGGAGGATAGTCTACGCCAGTGTTTGTCGTCTGTTAATTTTCTGGAGCCAGAGTCCCGACTTCTCCGACCAAACGTGCGCAATCTCAGAAATCTTCTCACGCCACTCAAGCGCGCATGGCCATTCTTTGGTTTTCAAGGTCAAGCGATATCAAAGGATGCAAATGGACATTTTGATCGGCTATTGGAAGTAGCGATGATGTATCGTGATGTTGACCAAGTCCTTCCGGCAGCGCACAGAGTATTTTTAGGAAACATAGATTCTGATTGTGACAGTGGTGTTTTTTCCATTTTGGCGACCTTGACGGTTAGTGATGGTGATCTCCAGTTTTGGCCAATTGGGACGGTTCTTGAAGCGTTGCAGGACAATGCTGTCCGTGAAAAGCTTAGAAGTGATCTCTTGAAGTCATTCTTGGATGCCGACCCCAAGAGGGTTATATGGTTTGCGGCGATTTATTTTTTAGCGACACAATCTCCAGATGTTGAGTTAGATGAAAACCTAGCCATAGTATCCAGCTCAAAGCTTTCTATGGATGACAATCTGAGGAATTCGAGGTGGTTGCAAGATGTTCAAAGTGCCGGGGACTTTAGCGTCGTATGTGAGAGCATCTGGAGGAACAGTGGTTAGGGTTCAGGTGTTTGTTCAATAAAAGACAGACTCTACGTAGTTTGGGCATCGTCTACCGGGTCATCAAATGAGATCGACCCCAGCATTGTTCGCAATTATGCGTTTGAAGCGTCGATCCCCGTCCTCACCACTGGAGGAGTGGATGGAACGGCTATTCTTTTCAGTGGGCTAGGCGGATTTCCTGTGCAAGTTTTGTGCATATAGTGAGTCATGAATTGCGTTCCGAAGAGCGCCAACTGCAGTTCCTTGCGCTCATTTCCTGTTTTCTGCTCTGACGTAAGCAGATCAACGCTACTGGGGCACATCTTCTGAGACCTCCTGACGCAAGGCTGGTCCTTTGGCCAATCGCCGACCGAGCGCCGCAATAAATGCATCATATCGCTCGCCAGCTTGGGCTTGGGCCGCGGCACGTGCAGGTTCCGGAAGTGGTGGGTTCGTCGTCAGCCAGAAGCGCACAAACAGCGCCAGCGTTTCAACCGAGATACTGACATCCCGTTCCAGTCGTATCATCCGCCGATCGATCTGGTCGAGGCGCTTCGTAGTGTAAGCCTCCGGCGGCGGCCGTCTGATCTCGGGTTCGATCCGATGGTAAGTCCGACCTTATGTCCGACTTTATCAACCGCCCTCAAATCGAAGTTCTTTCCGCTGCCGATGGTGATCGCCGCCGGTATTGGTCAGATGATGACAAACTGCGCATTGTGGAGGAAAGCTTTATCGGCCACCGACAAGCGGCAGCAACAGCGCGTCGGCATGGCATTTGCCGGTCGCTGCTGACCACTTGGCGGCGGCAGTATCGAAACGGCGAGCTTGGCTCTTCTCGTCCGGGATCGTTCGCGCCGGTGACCGTGACGAAGGGGATTCCCGCGTCGCAGGCAAATCCGGTCAATTCCTGCCCACCTCCTGACTGTCAGATTGAGATAGCCCTGCCGAATGGGCACCGGCTCATTGTGCCGGTGGGCGTAGAGCCTGAAGCGCTTGCCCGGGTTCTGGCAGTGGTGGCCCGGCAATGATCGCATTTCCGGCGGGTGTGAAGGTGTGGATTGCGGGCGGCGTCACCGATATGCGGCGGGGCATGAACACGCTGGCGCTGCAGGTGCAGGAAGGGCTCGGCCGCGATCCGCATGCGGGCGAGATATTCTGTTTCCGGGGCCGCAAGGGCGATCTGGTCAAGATCCTGTGGCATGATGGCGTCGGCATGTCGCTTTATCTGAAGCGCCTGGAAGCGGGCAAGTTCATCTGGCCGGTGAGCCGGTCGGGTGAAGCGGTGCAGATCTCGGCAGCGCAGCTGGGCTATCTTCTGGAGGGTATCGACTGGCGCAATCCACGCTGGACGCAACGCCCTGCAAAAGCTGGATAAATTGGGCTAACGGGCCTGTTTTTGTTGGCGTCTCGCGAGCCCGGGTGATAGACATCCGCCATGTCGAACACCGCTTCCGAACTCGCCAGATTACGCGCGGCCCTGGCCGCCGCCGAGGCCCGCGCAGAGGTTGCGGAAAGCGAGCTGGCACAGACCCGTGCGGTCGTCTCCTGCTCGGAAGCGATGATCCAGGAACTCAAGCTCGAGATCGCCAAGCTGCGCCGTGACAAATACGGCATCTCGTCGGAACGGCGCGCCCGGCTGATCGATCAACTGGAACTGCAGCTTGAAGAACTGGAAGCGGCGGCAACCGAGGATGCCCTGGCCGCAGAAGAGGCAACTGACAAGGCTACCTCCACGGTGCGGGCCTTCACGCGCCGCCATCCTGTGCGCAAGCCGTTCCCCGATCATCTGCCGCGCGAGCGGGTTATTATCGAGGCCCCCGACGGCTGTAGCTGCTGTGGCTCGGATCGCCTCGTGAAGATGGGTGAAGACATCACCGAGACGCTGGAGGTGATCCCGCGGCGGTGGAAGGTGATCCAGACCGTGCGCGAGAAGTTCACCTGCCGGGCTTGCGAAAAGATCAGCCAGCCACCGGCCCCGTTCCATGCGATCCCGCGCGGATGGGCCGGGCCCAGTCTGATCGCCATGCTCGTCTTCGAGAAGTATGGCCAGCACCAGCCCCTGAACCGGCAGGCAGAGCGCTTTGCGCGTGAAGGCGTTGATCTGAGCCTCTCCACCCTGGCAGACCTGGTCGGGCACGCGACTGTCGCCTTGCAGCCGATCCATGCCCTGATCGAAAGCCATGTGCGTGCCGCTCACCGCCTGCATGGCGACGACACGACCGTGCCGCTTCTGGCGCGGGGTGGCGCGAAAAAGGCTCGTCTGTGGACCTATGTCCGTGATGACCGCCCTTGGAATGGCGGCGCGCCACCAGCAGCGTTCTTCCGCTTCTCTCGAGATCGCGCGGCCACCAATCCCAACCAGCACCTGGCCGGATGGCAAGGTGTGCTGCAAGCGGACGCCTATGGTGGATACAACGATCTATATCGCGACGACCGCGACGCAGGACCCGTAACCAGTGCGCTGTGCTGGTCGCATGCGCGCCGTAAGTTCTTCGAACTTGCCGACATCGCAGGCAACGTCCGCAAGGGCAAACCTGCCCATCAGATCTCGCCGGTCGCACTGGAAGCGGTCAAACGGATCGACGCCATCTTCGACATCGAGCGCGAGATCAATGGGCTGGATGCCGATGGCCGGCTTGCCGCCCGTCAGGAACTCTCCCGTCCCCTGGTGAACGGCCTTCATGACTGGCTGCTGACAGCGCGCGCGAGACTGTCCAGGCACAACAAGGTGGCCAAGGCGATCAACTACATGTTCGAGAAAGAAGGCCGTTGGCAGGCCTTCACGGCATTCCTCGATGACGGGCGCATCTGCCTGACGAACAATGCCGCCGAACGCGCCCTGCGCGGCGTGGCCTTGGGTCGGAAGTCATGGCTCTTTGCAGGCTCCGAGCGCGGCGGTGAGCGGGCCGCCGCCATGTATACCCTCATCGTCACCGCCAAAATGAACGACATCGACCCGCAGGCCTGGCTCGCCGATGTTCTCGCCAGACTGCCCGACATGCCCGTCTCGCGCATGCACGAACTTCTGCCCTGGAACTGGAACACCCGGTCCCTCGCCGAGGCGGCATGATCATGCAGCTCAACAAGGTGCATTCCGTCAAGACCATCGACCGCGTTGCTGCCGAGCTCGGAGAAACCGTCGATCGAATCTTCGACCTCGCCATTGATATGGAACCCGAAGATGGCGTGATCTGGGTTTATGGCCCCAATGACGATAGCGTCATCGCCTTCTCACCCTTCGGGATCGAAAACCTGCGAGAGCTCATTGAAATGGACTGTGAACGCGCGCGCTGACCACGCGCGGCCCACGCCGGATGCTTACTTCGTAGTTGCCGCTTCCTGTCTTTCGGCAGCGTCAGGTGACAGGAACGACGCAATCGCGGCTTCGGCGACAAGCGACCGGGAATGATCCCGTCTGGTTGCGTAATCGGCCAGCGTCACCATGATGTCTGGGTCGAGATAGACGGACAGTCGCTGCTTTTTTGGCTGTTTCATTTCCATTCCCTCACATGTCGATGCCGTCGTTGGGATCCATCGAGGCTTGGCGTGCAATCTGGCGGGCCTGTTGATCAAGCTGCCTCAATTGAACGGTCTGATCTTTCGGTGGCTTGTTGAGGTCCGGCTCAAACTCGTTCTCGATGGATTTTTCCTTCTCTACTTCCTGGGTTCGGTCCAGTTCTGGTTGCCGACGTTGTTCGTTGGGATCATCGGTGGTCGCGTCTTCTGCCGTCTGTGTCTCGGATTTAGCGATCTCTGGCGGAATGGGAGGTGCGATTAGGCTCCAGTCATCGTTCGCTTTTGCATCAGTCTTGTGTGGCATCGCTGGCGGCAGAACGCGGGCCTGCAGTTGGGCATCATTGAAGTACCGCGCCTTTTGCGCCCGGATCGGCGGCGTCCCCGCCACCATGACAATCTCGTCCGTGGGTGGAAGCTGCATCACCTCGCCGGGGGTGAGGAGGGGGCGTGGGGTCTCTTGTCGGCTGACCATCAGATGGCCGAGCCAAGGGGAAAGGCGGTGACCGGCATAGTTCTTCATCGCCCGCATTTCCGTTGCGGTGCCCAAAGCATCTGACACACGCTTCGCCGTCCGCTCGTCATTGGTGGCGAAGCTCACGCGAACATGACAATTGTCGAGGATCGAGTTGTTTGGCCCATACGCCTTTTCGATCTGGTTCAGCGACTGGGCGATCAGGAAGCTTTTGATTTCATAGCCTGCCATGAACGCCAGCGCGCTTTCGAAGAAGTCGAGCCGCCCTAATGCTGGAAACTCGTCCAGCATCAAGAGGAGGCGGTGACGCCGATCGTTGCCTGTCAGATCCTCGGTCAGTCGGCGGCCGATCTGATTCAGGATAAGGCGGATCAGCGGTTTGGTGCGAGCGATGTCAGACGGCGGCACGACGAGGTAAAGGGTGACCGGCTCATCACCCTGAACCAGATCGGCAATCCGCCAATCGCAGCGCCGGGTGACGTCGGCCACGACTGGATCGCGGTAGAGACTAAGAAACGACATTGCGGTCGATAGGACCCCGGACCGTTCGTTGGGTGACTTGTTCAGCAGTTCACGCGCGGCACCTGCGACGACGGGATGCGGTCCAATATCCCCCAGATGCGCGGTAGTCTTCATTGTCTCGAGCGTGGTTTCGATTGGGTGTTTCGGATCGGACAGGAATTTAGCCACGCCGGCGAGTGTCTTGTCCGCCTCGGCATAGAGAACGTGCAGGATCGTTCCCACCAGCAACGCGTGACTGGTCTTTTCCCAATGATTGCGTTTTTCGAGCGAGCCTTCGGGATCAACAAGGATGTCGGCAATGTTCTGGACATCGCGCACCTCCCATTCGCCGCGCCGCACTTCCAGCAGCGGATTGTAGGCGGACGATTTTGC
>Ga0316205_10003049_pt1 | contig 16341 bp, 14 predicted proteins | sample 3monthpyrite_MG_FD_204941 | JGI IMG/M metagenome (GOLD analysis project Ga0316205, IMG submission 204941) | Microbial mat bacterial communities from mineral coupon in-situ incubated in ocean water Damariscotta River, Maine, United States -... | ecosystem: Environmental > Aquatic > Marine >... | reverse complement strand
CATTAACCAGAATTGAAAAAAACATAAATCCAAAAACTAACATTATATTTTGTATGTATCTAAGCATAACAAACTCTCTAAACCTGAAGGAAAGATTAAGATACGCTATAGTCAAAATAAAGTCCAATAATTTGATAAAAAAGGCATTTACCAAATATTTCATTCTAAAAAAATTACAAATTCAAAAAAAAAGGCAGATTTCTCTGCCTTTTCTTTTCAAAAAATTAGATAAACTAAAATTAAATCAAGCTGCTTTAATCTTTGTAATCTTCGCTGATTTTTTTGCGGTTCTATCAAATGCATCGAATGGGAAATCATCAACTGTTATCACTTCAGTCACTTCAGCTCTCACTGTGGTTAGTTTTTCAAATTCACTGTCATTAATGATTTCTTTATCTAATGCCTGCTTTAACTGATCAGCAGGAGCAATGGCATCAATTTCACCAGCTTTCAACGCTTTTAATATGCGTCGCTCTAATGGCTCAGCATCAATGACTTTTTTCAGTGTTTCATTCATTTGCATAACCACATTGTGTTCCGTGATATCTTTATCGATACCATCTGTTAAACGTGCCCTTGTTTCATTAGGATTTAAAATCAAACTGGCTGCTTTGTGACCTAATCTATCTCCAGCTGGTAGTTCGTGAGTGCCTAATGGCAATACTAATCGACGCAACATAAATCCAACAATTTTATTTGGATAGTTGTAAGTCAACAATTTGAATGCCTGTTCAATTTTATAAAAATGTTGATGTAAAGCATATGCCACAATAGATTGATCCGCATGATTTGATCCTTGATCTCGGTATCTTTTTAATACCGCTGATGCCATGTACAAATGACTTAAGACATCACCCAAACGTGCAGAGGTTTTTTCTTTACGCTTTAATGCGCCTCCTAAGGTCAACATAGAAACATCCGCAGCTAAACCAAATGCAGCACTGTATCTTGTGATCTTTGCATAAAAAGGTTTTGAAAACTTATCGTGAGGTTTCTTCTCTAAGCGCCACAACCCCAATCCCATAAAGAATGAACGCACAGCATTACTGAAAGTATAGCCCATGTGATTAAACAATAATTTATCAAATTTAGTTAATCTTTCTTCTTTATTTTCAATTCGAGCAGCTTCCATTTCTTTTAATACATATGGATGACATCTAATTGCACCTTGTCCAAAAATAATCATCGAACGCGTTAAAATATTAGCGCCTTCAACTGTTATCCAAATGGGTAGTCCATGCCATGCTTTCCCTAAATAATTTCTCGGTCCCATGATGATACCTTTTCCACCATGAATATCCATTGCATGTGAAATAATGGTTCTTGACATATCGGTGGCATGCATTTTTGCGATAGCCGAAGGTACAGCTGGTATTTCACCTTGGTCCACTGCAAGTGCAGTCATTGTAGATGTTGCCGCAGATGTATATGTCAATCCTGCAATTTCTGACAAAGCTTCTTCTATGCCTTCAAAACGACCAATTGGCATATTGAATTGTTTACGGATTCTTGAATAAGCTCCAGTTGCAAATGCAACCATCTTAGCTCCACCTGTAGAACATGATGGCAATGATATTGAACGGCCCACAGACAAACATTCAACCAACATCATCCAACCTTGGCCAATCATTTTTTCGCCACCTATAAGATAACTCATTGGAATAAATACGTCCTTGCCTCTTACTGGTCCATTCATAAACATGACATCTAAAGGGTTATGTCTATTACCAATATCCACACCTTCTGTCTCTCGAGGTATAAGGGCCAAAGTAATACCCAAATGATTTTTATCTCCAATTAATCCATCAGGATCTGACATTTGAAAAGCCAATCCCACAACCGTAGCAACAGGAGCCAATGTGATGTATCTTTTATCAAAATTTAATAAAACACCCAATTGTTCTTTGCCTTCAAATTTTCGCTTACAAACAACGCCTGTATCTGGAATTGATGTTGCATCTGATCCGGCACTTGGGCCAGTCAAGGCAAAACAAGGAATATCTGTTCCCGCAGCTAAACGTGGTAAATAGTGGTTTTTTTGATCGTCTGTACCATATTTGTGTAACAATTCTGCTGGCCCCAATGAGTTTGGAACTGCAACAGAAGCTGCCACTGCAACACTTCTTGAGGCTAACTTTTGTAATACCATTGAATGTCCCAGAGCAGAAAAGCCTAAACCACCATATTTTTTGCTGATTATCATTCCTATAAAGCCGTTGTCACGAAGAAACTGCCAAACATTTTCAGGCATATCTCCCTTAACATGATTGATTTCATATTCATCAATCATTGAACATAACTCTGCGACAGGACCATCAAGAAAATTTTGTTCATCTGTACTTAATTGAGGAGCAGGCATGTCATGAAGCTTTTTGAAATTGGGTTTTCCACTAAATAATTCACCATCCCAACTAACAGTACCTGATTCCAATGCTATGCGTTCTGTTTCTGAAAGGTTAGGCAATGCTTTCTTATAAAAGCCCAAGAATGGAGTCGTTATCAAGTTTTGTCTGATTTGTTTAACATTTAAAATGGTTGCTAAAGCAATAAATAGCACCCAAACTAAACCCACTGCAAACCAACCTGTTGTATAATTTGCAGTCACCAATACCATTGCCACAGCTGTAACAGCTGTCCATATTTTTAAGTTTGTTTTTAAATAGGAACAAACAAAAGAAGCGGCTAAAAATGTGCCGAATAAAATTAAAAAATTCATTATTGGTCTCCTAATAATAATACCATACGCTACAGTATGGGGTCAGATTAAGTAAAAGTCAATACGCCAGCGTATGGAAACGCTTAAAAATTCAGTTTTTCCTTTCAATAATGACGAATTTCGTGTCTAATGAATAACATATGAAAGAACCATCTAAGAAAAAATTGTTAACTGCCGAAGATTGGCAAGAAGCGGCATTAAACGTGATAGCCCACAATGGTGTTGCTGGAGTTGCAGTTGAACCTTTGGCTCGAGAATTGGGGGTAACCAAAGGAAGTTTTTATTGGCACTTTAGTAATCGAATGGATCTAGTTAAACAAGCCTTGTGTCGTTGGCGCAGCAATGATAAAAAATTGGTTGAAGAAAAAATTCTACCGATTAAAGATCCAAAAGAACGTTTATTAGCATGGTTCAAAATAAGTGCAGAACCTTTTCAAACCCATTTAATATACAGTACTTTATTGGCAGATAGGTCACACGCGATTATCTCTAAAATATTAAAAGAAGTGACACTAGAAAGACTGGCTTATCTACAAAGCTCTTACAAAGAAATGGGATACGATAATAAACAAGCCAAGTCCCAATCATTACTTGCTTATTCAGTTTATGTCGGCTTTTTACACATGTCAAAAACCCTGTATGGCTCATTACCCGATAGTCATGAAGCCGAAGATTATGCAAAATACGTTGCTGATCAATTAATTCATTAATTTTTTCATATCTTTTAAATAGAACAAGTTATCAGCATCCATTAAATGAAACTTATGTGGCAATTGATTTTTTTCAATTCGCACAAATCCATTTTTTTCATAGAATCGATGGGCGGCATAATAATGTGCAACGGTGCCTAAATATATTTGCTTAATGTTCTTGAGATAACACCAATCATAAACTGTCTCAAGCAACTTTTGGCCAATGAATAGAGGTTGACCCCGGTACCCATTTTTGACAAACATTTTTCTCAATCCTACTTGCTGATTGCCAATATCAACCAAAGAAATGGTTCCCAACACTTCATTATCAATAATGGCAATCCAAAAATTTCCATTATTATTTTGATAAAAATTAGAAATATTTTTTAAATCAGGTTGATCTTCTGCGGTAATATTAACACCAAATTCACCATGCTGAATACCAACTATCAAGTCAATGACTTGTTTTTCGTAAGGTTTGATAAATGGCATTATTTTATAAAGTGATTGCCTATTGGCCATATTTAATTTGACTCTTCTTCAATGACCTGAATAAAAGTTTCATCTGTTTTTATCATGCCCATTTCAGACCTGGCCCTCTCTTCTATGGCTTCCAATCCTTGTTTCAAGTCTAGCACTTCGGCTTTTAGTTGTTCATTGCGTGCTTGTAATATTTTGTTTTTTTCTAATTGTTGTTCATATAAATATTGCTTCTCTTTAAGCTCATTGGCACCACCTGAACCAAACCATCGGGTCCAGACCATGATGATCAATAAAAACAGTAATACTCCATTGACAATTTTCATGAAATTAATGATACAATAATATTAGTTGAAATCTAATTTTAAGCGAAACATATTATTTATGTAACTTTAATAATTTTATTTCGTCACTTTTCTGCCACAAAAATAATAAATAGAGTGATTTATGATTGAAGTAAAACAACTGAGCAAGACTTTTGGTACTTTTATAGCGGTTGATAAAATCGATTTTATTGCCAAGTCAGGGGAAATTTTTGGATTACTTGGTCCAAATGGAGCTGGAAAGTCAACCACAATTAACTGTATTAGTGGTTTGATTAATGCTTCAGAAGGTTCAATTAGTATTAATGGATTTAACATATCTACTGACACAATAAAAGCCAAACAATCTTTAGGGTTAGTCCCTCAAGAATTGGCTTTATATGAAGATTTATCCGCCCATGAAAACCTACTGTTTTGGGGTTCTGCTTATGGATTAGAAGGAGACAAACTTGAAAAACGCATTCAACAAGTTCTAACAGATGTTGGCCTTGAAAACCGACAAAAAGAAGACGTAAAACAATTTAGTGGCGGCATGAAAAGACGATTAAATTTTGCTTGTGCCATTTTACATAAACCTGCTGCTTTGTTGCTTGATGAACCCACCGTTGGTGTTGACCCACAATCCAGAGAGCATTTAATGAATGCCATTGTTGAACTAAAAAAGGCTGGTACCGCAGTTATTTACACCACTCATTATATGGAAGAAGCGGAAAGATTGTGTGACAATTTAGCCATAATTGATCAAGGAAAGATTATTGCTTCTGGAACTGTGAATGATCTGCGTTCTCAAGTTGGAGAAAGAGATTTAATCACTTTAAATGGGCATTTTGAAAATACAGATAATCAATCTCATATTAAAGATCTAAATGCTGAAATTCTTGAATTTTCAAATGAAGAATTACGCTTCTTAATAGCCGATGCATCAACCAGACTTACAGAGGTATTAAACATTGTTGAAAAACACTATGGAAAAGTGATTAACGTCTCCATTCAACAAGCCAACTTAGAAAGTTTATTTATCAAATTAACAGGGCGTGCATTAAGAGACGCGGCATGAGCTTTACCAAAACAGTTACACGTAATTCCATCAAAAAGCTATTCAATGAGAAATGGCAATTGGCCATGTTTCTCATTATTCCAATCATGATGGGGGGATTGTTTTCCTTAATTTCTGGACCAGGAGGACAACCCAAACCTATTGGGACATTACTAATTACCGATAATGATGATTCAATATTGTCACAATTATTGATTGGTGGATTTGGTCAAGGTCCAATGGCTGAAATGTTTATCAGTAAAAAAGTGACTTCTGTTGATGGTCAAAAAATTATGGGTGATGGTGAGGCCAGTGTGTGGTTAGAAATAGAAAAAGGTTTTGCCCAAAACTACCTAGACAATAAACCCACTACCATAAAATTAGTGAAGAATCCCAGTCAAAACATCTTGCCTCAAATTGCTGAGACAGCTGTCAATTTATTGGCTGATGGTGGCCATTATGTCCAGGTTTTATTTTCAAATGAATTACAACAATTTAATAATTTAATTAGTGGAAACTCAGTTTCAGATGCTCAAATTGCCGTCATGAGTGTTCAGATAAAAAACACCATTGAAAACCTAGAAAATCAATTGTTCCCAGCACAAATTAAGGCCGTAAAAAAGAAAACAGAAACAATCGTTAAAAAGACCAATAGCAAATCATTTATGTATTATATGTTCCCTGGTATTTTATTTATGTCTTTGTTGTTTTCTTCACAAGGAGTGGCTCTTGAGTTTTGGAGTGACAAATCACAAGGTATTAGTAGGCGTTTATTATCATCTCCATCAGGTTTAACTCAATACCTCAATGGAAAACTCATTGCCAGTATTTTTGTTTATGCATTGATTGCTTTAATCATTGGCTCACTTGGGTTGCTCATGCTTCAACTTCCATTAAGTAATATTCTGGTTATCATATTTTGGCTCATGTTATCAGGACTTGTATTAGGCAGTATGATGTTATTTGTGAGTTTATTAATGCCTTCTCAAAAATCAGCCTCAGTTGTGACATCTGCTATGGTTTTTCCATTAATGATGTTGGGTGGTAGCTTTTTTCCATTCGATACCATGCCCAAATGGATGGCGGCTATTGGTCAATTTTTACCTAATGGTTACCTGTTGCATAGTTTTAATCAATGGTTTATTCATGACATAGCACTTGCGTCGTTATTAGTACCAGCTGGTTTGGCATTATTGTTCATAGTTATTATGTGGTTTGTTAACAAATCTCTGCTACCAAAATTTGCAAGGTCTTAATATGTTAAAGAATATACTGTTTATCGCAAAGAAAGATTTTCATTATTCATTAAAAGAAAAAACGTTGCTGATGTGGCTCTTTATTATGCCCCTGGTGTTTTTTGGATTTATTGGCTCGACTACAGGAGGGTTATCTGGCAGTAATTCAAATACGGTCACAAATGTAGCACTTTGGGAAAGTCAACCTGGTGATGCTGAAAATATTCCTATAGCAAAACAAATTATTTATCGTTTAGAAAAAGAAAATTTTAAAGTTATTGTATTTAATGAAGTCAATGATAAAGAGGAAAGAAAATATCACTTCGAAAACTATACACGGCGTTTATGGTTACCTGAAAATCTGCAAGAAAAGTTAGATGATGGCGAACAGATCATTATCGAATATGCCAGTAAAGCCAGTGGCTTAACTCAGGATAGAGATCAATTTTCTATTGAAAAAGCCTTATATCAAACCTTAGGTGATGTACTAGCGGTTAAAAAACTAAGCGAAACTGATTCACAAATCGGTTTTGATGCTGTTAATAAACTGACAAGGAACATCAATGTTGATATTCAGTCTGCAGGAGAAAAACAAGAAATTCCATCTGGTTTTAATCAAGCTGTACCAGGAATATTAGTCATGTTTATCATGATGATTGCTTTATCTAGTGGTTCATTGAGTTTATTTTTAGAACGCCAATCTGGAGTACTTAAACGCTTAGCAGCCACACCTTTAACTCATCAAGAAATCATTTTAGGAAAATGGTTAGGTAAATGGTTTATCACTATTTTACAGCTGGTTTATGGTATGTTTATGGGCTGGTTATTATTTAAAATACACTGGGGCAATCATTTAATAGCCATCGTAATCATATTATTGTTATGGGCTGCTTTTAATTCAGCATTGGCAGTTTTACTTGGTAGTTTTGCTAAATCAGAAGGTCAAGTCAGTGCCATATCAACAGTTTCTTCACTGTTATTGGCTGCTTTAGGGGGCTGTTGGTGGCCCATTGAAATTACTCCGATGTGGATGCAAAATCTGGCTAAATTTCTACCAACAGGGTGGATAATGGATATTTTACATCAATTAATGTATTTTGGTGGCAAATTACAAGACATCTCCTTACAAGTCGCGGCCTTGTTTTTGTTAACAATAGTTACAATGGTTTTTGCTTTTAATAAATTTCGTTATTCTTAGATAAATATTCCTGCATTTATAATTCAGTGCTGATTGAAAAAGTAACACAAGTTTAAAATTCAGTATTTTTTTCATGTTATACTTGCCTTATTTACAATTAGTGAGTGATAAATTATGCGTTGGAAAGGGCAAAGACAAAGTAGCAATGTAGAAGATAGGCGTGGCAGAGGAGGTATTGCCAAAGCCGGCGGAAAAATGAGTGTATTAACAATTGTCATTGTTATTGTCATTTCAGTCATTACAGGGAAAAATCCAATAGAATTATATCAAACAATTGGCGGCGCAACACAACAAACTAACACTTCGCAAAATAGAGCCCCGGTGGCACAAAGATCTGCAGCAGAAAAAGAGTTAGCCGACTTTTCTAAAACCATACTGGCTTCAACTGAAGATGCTTGGCATGCAGAATTTAAACGCAGAGGTGCGACTTATAAAGCACCTGGAATGGTTATATTCGAAGGCAATGTACAATCAGCCTGTGGTGTCAATTCAGAAAGAACAGGACCTTTTTATTGCCCAGGTGATCATAAAATGTATTTAGCATTGGGCTTTTTTAAACAGTTACAAAGAATGGGTGCTCCTGGTGATTTTGCACAAGCTTATGTAATTGCCCATGAAGTGGGTCACCACATTCAGAATATATTAGGTACAGAAAAGAAAATGCGTCAAATGCAGCAACGTGATCCAGCGAATAAAAACAAATATTTAGTGATGTTAGAACTTCAAGCAGATTGTTATGCTGGTGTTTGGGCCAATCTATCTCAACAACAAAAAAACTGGCTTGAAGATGGAGATGTTGAAGAGGGGCTCCAAGCAGCTGCATCCATTGGTGATGATACACTGCAAAGAAATGCTGGGCGCCAAGTGAATGTAGAGTCATTTACCCATGGTTCATCACAACAACGAGTTGACTGGTTAAGACAGGGCATGCGTTCAGGTGACTTAAGCAAGTGTAATACTTTTGGAAACTAGAGTGACTTTCTAGCAAACACAATAACAATTATATCATTTGCGCCTGCCTTTTTTAAAGTTTTGGCGCATTCTTTTAAAGTGTTTCCTGAAGTCATAACATCGTCAATTAATACAATATTTTTATTCTTTAAATTTACTTTGGTCGAAAATGCTTTACTCACATTTTTTTTTCTTTGATTAAGTTTTAATTGAGCTTGCATATCGGTTTTCTTGTTACGTTTTAATGAAGTATCTAAAATTCTATTTGTCTTCATCGCTAATTCTTTGGCAATTTCATAAGCTTGATTATATCCACGAGAACGTAATCTAGAAACATGCAAAGGAACTGGCATGATACAATATTCAGAACCAACACCATCAAGTAACGGTTGCATTAATTCAGCCAGTAATCGTGACATGAGAATGTTTTGACCATATTTTAGTGCCATAATCCATTTATCTATGGGTGCCTGATAAACACCCACGTATTTTACTAAACTGAATTTTGGAGGTGACTGTTGGCAAGGTCCACAAACGCTGTGATCTGACTGTAATTCTACACCGCATCTAAGACAATCATAATTTGGGTGTTTTATTAAACTCAAACAACCTGAACAAATTGAATTAAACCTATTTGATTTCTGGGTATTGTTGTTACAAATAAAACATTGATACACGGTTGAAGAACTTGATGTTAAAATAGCCGTTTTATCATAGCACAGAACATGCCATTAGAATATCAAGCCATATTAAATTCATTTAATCGTGCCGCCAAAAACTATGAACAAAACGCTGTTTTGCAAAAGGAGGTTTTATCTCGTTTATTAGAAAGGTTATTTGATGAGCAAAAACTTGATGATAGCTTTCAACCAAATCAAATATTAGATTTAGGTTGTGGGACAGGATGGGCCATTCCAAAATTAATAAAGCAATTTAATCAAGCAGATATATTTGCATTAGATTTCTCAAAGAAAATGCTCAATCAAGTTATGAAACATACACGAGTAAAAACCATACTAAATGATGTTCATGATTTACCATTTGAAGATAATTCAATGGATGTGGTGTTTTCTAATATGTTGATTCACTGGTGCAATGAAAAAGATGTATTCGCTGAATGTTTTCGTGTTCTAAAACCTGAAGGTTTACTAATTATGAGCTCTCTAGGAGAGACTAGCTTAGTAGAACTTAAACAAGCATGGTTAAATGTTGATAAAACAAACCATGTTCATGATTTTCCTGCCTTACATAACATGGGAGATGATTTATTGAAGTTGGGGTTTGAAGATGTAGTTGTCAATGCTGAAATTATAACTCTTACTTATGATGATATCATCTCCCTTATGAAAGACATTAAAGCTTCAGGTGGTCAGAATGCTCATGAGTTTCGTAACAAAGGATTAATGACACAGTCACAGTTAAAACTTTTAACTGATGGTTATGAAGAGTTTCGTGATGAGAACAGAATTCCAGCCAGTTATGAAGTGGTTTATTTGCGTTCAAAAAAACCTAAAGCAATCAAAAACATTAACCTAAATATTAAAGCATAAAAGTTCTCATATATTAAATATTTTTGTCAACTTAAGTATGGGTTTTTTATCATAATTTAGATAATTCCTGAGAGAATTTATTTTGTCGCAACTATGATGCAAAGTATATTATTACTGATATTGACATTTTTATGTTAGAATCATTCAATTAAAAAAACAATCTTATACAAAAGCCTGCTTAATTATGCCAAGTGAAATATCTAAAGTGCCTGTAACAATAAATAAGGTTGGGCTATTAAATGTCGTCATCGAAGATTTTAATTCTCATACTTTAGACCGATTAAATACCTTAAACACTAAAGTAAATAATGGTGGGAGATTCAATGATGTCGATGTTGATTTTATGAAAGAGTTAATAGATAGTGCAATGCGTTTACTGTCTCTAATTGTCAGCCACAAGGAACTTTTTGATTTTTGTTCCTATGTGGCAGCTCTTTATAAAGATATTACAAGTAAAGCCCTATATAACGAGTCTAGAATAAATAATTAAAGGATGCGTGGAGATTTCTCCCAGCTGCTTCTAATCCAGATCCGTGTTCTCGGTATTTCTTATCAAAGATATTTTCAAAACCAAATCTTACATTAGATGCTCCTGATAATTTCCAATTAGCATATATGTTATAGGTAACAAACCCACCTGTTCCATTAGGGTGGATTCTAACATCTCTTATATCACGCGCACTCAACCTGTCTTGAGTTGAGGCATATATAATCTTTGGATTGATACTCCATTTTTCATTGATTTTTCTCTGGTAGCTAATTGAGCCATTGAGAGGTGGAATTCTATCTGCTGGTTCACTGAGGTCATTGGTTGTTTCTTCGCCCCAGGTATAGTTTAAAACAGCATTAAATTCAGAGTCTGTATCAATTTTATAAGAAAAGCTTGATTCAAGACCATAAAGATTTACATCATTAATGTTTTGAGATTGAACAATAATTTGACCTTGCTCAGTTAATTCCCCTGTTTCAACACTGGCTATTTTATCTTTATATTGAGAATAAAAAACAGTAAAATCCACAGTGTAGATATCTCCAAAATGTTTCCAACCCAAATCAAGTGTATGAACAGTTTCTGGTTTCACATCAGTATTAATGACATTAAATCTGTTGCCTGGTCTATCACCAACTTGTCCTAAATCAAATATATTGGGTGGCCTAAAGCCCCTTCCAAGGTTTGCAAATAACTTATTACTGTTGTCTATGTGGTGGAGCAAACCAACGTGCCAAGTTAAGTCATCAATTTTCAGGCTATCATTGGCAATTAATGCGTTATTTAAGTCAATATCGTAATCACTGTATCTGAATCCAAATGTAATATCTTGGTTTTCAAAATATTTCGTCATATCAACAAATAATCCTAAATGCTGCATACTTGAATCATCAGGAAATCGAGATTCTCTTATGATTGTTTCTCCATCGATATTTCTCTGCCTGGCACTACTGATTGTATCTTTGTAATAATCAACACCATATACAATGTCTATTTTTTCATTTAATTGTTTGTTAAATGAAGATTGAAAAGAAAATAAAGAACTTTCGTTTTGTTCTGTATTTATGTTGTCATTATCAAAATCAGATTGAATTCTGTGATCTTTTATTAACTGCCAAGACAAATTGTAGTCAGAATTGTCATACAATGAAGTTGACTCACTGTCACTGTAATTTAGGTGCACAAATTGTCTTTGATTTGGAGAAAAAAGAAACAAAGATGAATCAGGTTGTGTTTGTCCATAACCAGCAACCAAGTCATCAACTCTTGGCGTTGAAGGTTGAGTTAGGTATTGCAGATTAAATATGAGTGATTTGTTTTCAGACAAGTTAAAAAACCACTTGTTATTCATGGCTCGAGAGCTATAGTTGGTAAATGGGACTTCACCGCCACCACCTATTGTTCTGGTTCCGATGTCCTGGTAGCTTAAACCCAATGTAGTCGCTACCTTTTCATTGCCCATGTCAAAGGAAACATGACTCAATGTTTTTTCATCAGCAGAATCGTAAGACAAATACATTTCACCTTGGTATTGCCATTCTTCCCCTGTAAATTTTGGTGTATGTGTTATGACATTAAGAACTCCTCCTAATGCATCTCCACCATATAACACAGAAGCAGGTCCTCTAATGATTTCAATTTGTTCAGTCATAAACGGATCAACAAGTGCCAAATACTGGTTTGGCGAATTTCTAAAAAAAGCCGTATTTAATCTCATTCCATCAATTAAATGGACATTTTCAGAACCCTTTAGCCCCCTAATGATGGGAATACCTTGTCCCGGAGTTGTTTGCTGAATATAAACACCTGCTTCATCTCTCAATAGGTCAGGAAGTAAAGTGATGTTTTTTTCAAGAATTTCAGCTTTTGTCACAACAGAAACTGCTGTGGATAAGTTTTCAACCGTTTGTTTCTTTTTAGAAGCTGTCACCACTATGTGATCAACGTCTTCTTCGGGTGAATTATCATTCGCAAAAATCACGTTGCTTTGTAATGTTAAGATTAACAGGGCGCTAAATGTTTTAATTATCATATGTTATATTATAAATTCCAGTTTAATAAGAGAATTAAGTACAGAGCTATTATAGACAGCAATAGCTTATCAAAATTCAAAAAAAACGGTGATTGTATCATTAAGACAGAATGGTTGAATAGTAAATACGAAGGGATTAATCTAATTGATACTTTTCTATCACTTAAATGACTTTAAAATTTTGAATAGATTAAAACTCAAAGGCCCCTAATAGAGACCTTTACAAAAGCTTAAGTGGTATATATATTAATTCAACCTTAATAAATTAAGCGTTAAATGCAGTTTAAACCCGATTACTATCAATATATTTATTAATCTCTTTACTGGTTAACACATACGCTTTTTTAATTTTACTAAAAATAACAGGCATCTCTTTCACTTGATTCGAGTCAGCTGCCAGTTCTAATTTTCTTGAAAAGAAACTTAATCCATTACCACCAATATTAGCACTTGTTGATTTAAGCATATGTGCCATTTTTTGAACTTCTTCAGCATTATTAGTTTGTAATGCTGCTTGCATTTTCCTTAAAATTGTTGGTGTTTCTTGTTCAAACATTTCTAGCAATTGGATAATTTCATCTCCCATAAACTCCTTTAAGCTCTCAAGTGTTTTTGTACTTAACCATTTTTGGTTAATATTAACAGTAGAAGTTGGTTTTGGAGGAATCACTGAAGGTTTCGGAGCTACTTCTGTTATTTTATTCGGCTCGGAGGCAACAACTTTTTCTATTATTGTCTCTTGAATTTTCTCTGGTTCAGTGTTTGATTCTAATGTTTTGTTGGGTTCTGGAGTAGTTGAATCAGCTTCTTTATTTATTATATTATTTGAGTTAACCAATGGGTCCCATTTTTTAAGCGTTTTTTCAAGTATATAGCGATTAAGTGGTTTTGACATATAATCATCCATACCAGCATTTAAACACTTTTCTCTGTCGCCTAACATGGCATTTGCAGTCATTGCAAGAATTGGCGTTCTATTTAAACCCGCAGCCAATTCATAATCTCTTATTTTCGCAGTACTTCGGTATCCATCCATTACAGGCATCTGGCAGTCCATCAATATCATTCGGTACCTGTTTTGTTTTACTTTTTCCAGTGCTTCTTGACCATTCATAGCAAAATCAAATGGATATCCAATGTATTGAATCAACTTTTCAGCCACTTTTAAATTCACTTCATTGTCTTCAACTAATAGTATTTCAGGCAATAATTTTGCATCTTCATTACTGGTTGAATTGGATTTTGGCTCTTCTTCTTCAATTTGAATATCCTCATCATTTTCTGATGGTGTTGACTCAGAATCAATTGATGTTGATGCTTCTTGGCTGGCCTGTGATACTTCTATTGAATTAAGTAGTTTCCCAATGGAATAATCTTTATTAATGAGTTTTATGTTAGGATTTTTTGGAATGCCTGCTATTGTGTTTCTTTCTGATAATATGCATGCATACAAATTTGACATATTTTCGTCATTAGTTAAATCATGACACAGACTTCTTACTTGCTTTCCTGCTGTTTCAAAATCAATGAAAAATATAATATGCTTTGTTGTAGAAGACATTTTATTAATGGATGCAAACATATCATATGCTTGAGATAGTCCCAAAGCTTTTTGAAAAGGTACTTCTTCAGATTTTAACTTCTGAGATAATTTATTGAACAACAATGGATTGGTGTTTATTAATATGGCTTGATAACCAGTGACTTCGCTTGTACCAACTGTCGTTTCACCAACTGATTTTAATAAGGGTAAATCAAAATAAAAGTTACTGCCTTTGCCTTTTTTAGAATCTACATATATTGAGCCTTGCATAAGCTCAACTATTTTTTTACTGATAGCTAATCCCAGTCCTGTTCCACCAAATTTACGTGTACTAGAACCATCTTCTTGAGTAAAAGGCAAAAAGATATTATCTGATGTTTCCTTGTCTAAACCAATGCCTTGATCGATGACTTCAAATCGAATAATTTCTTTATTTGGAAAATCTTTTAATTTTGTTACGTTTAATTTAATTGTTCCAAAAGTAGAAAATTTAATGGCATTACTAACCAAATTTGATAATACTTGTCTTAATCTTGTTGGATCTCCCCGTAATAAAGGACTAATATTTGAATTAACATTGACCTCTATTTTTAAGTTTTTCTTATCTGCTGCTTGCTTATAAGATGAATTGACAGCTGCCATTATACGTGGGATTTTTAATCCTCTGGTTTCAACAGTAAGTTTTCCTGCTTCAACTTTTGAATAATCCAACAAATCATCTATGAGTTTTTGCATTTGAATAGCTGATATGTGAGCCGTACTCAAATAGTCTCTTTGAAAGTCTGATAAATCTGAATCTAATAAAATATCCAACAATGGAATTATACCATTTAATGGTGTTCGAATTTCATGGCTCATGGTTGCTAAAAATTCCATTTTTGCCATTTCTGCAGCAGATAAATCAATTTCAATTTGTTTAAGTTGTTCCTTTAGTTTTTTATTTTCAACTTTAACTTCGTCAATTTCTCCCACCATCTCAAGTTTTTGAGAAGTATTCATTTCATCATTGTTTTTTTCAACCCGTTGAGTTTGGTGACTCTTACCGCCCATAAACAAAAACAGAACAGGAAACAAAACAGTCATAACGGCTATCGACAATGATGATGGTGTCAGTATAAATATAATGAACAATATATAAACGATGACAAGCGGAAATAATAAGTACAGCCTTTTTTTAAAGGATTTAAATAAATTAAAAACTGAAAAAGTTAATAAAACAAATGTCAATGAATAGGCTTGAGGAGAATTTTGCAATACCGTCCACATATAAATTGCCCACAATAAAGAATTAAACATCAATAAAATCAATTCTAAATTATGACTTTGATCATATGTTAATTTGTCATTTAAAAATGGAATTTTTATTAGCAAACATAAAGCATAAGACAGAATTGTTGCTATTAGAATAAATGAAAAATGTCCAGTTATTGAATTGACAATTGCTATGATTAAACCAAGAATAAAATATTTGGCTATATTAGATACGAGCACATAGTCTATTAACTTTTTTAACATTTGATTAGATTAGTTTGGAAAACGAAATAATATTTTATCAGAAAACCACTTAAGTATGGCATAAAAATTATCAAAATGCCCTGATTTTACAAGCGATTTGTCCACACATTAACTCATATTCAATCCCTTTTCTATGTGAAAACATTTATTAACGCATTTAAATGGAAATAATTGTCCGAGTATCTCTATGTACATAGAAAAATCAGATAAACCTTTAATAGATCTATTGTGATGGTAATTTATGTGTAATTTCTAACTCTCAAAACATAGCCAAACCTTAAGGATTTTAAAGATATTCTCAAAAATTAGAAGAGCTAACAAGTGAATGTCATATTAGGTTAATTCGTGATAAACAACAATAATGATAAAAGGGTGGAAATTCTTACCTAACAAAGATAAAATAAATTAAAATCTAAAAAATAGGAACATTATGGATATTGCAGAATTGCTGGCTTTTTCAGTTAAAAACAAAGCATCAGATTTACATTTATCTTCTGGTTTACCACCCATGATTCGTGTAGATGGTGATGTTAGAAGAATAAACTTGCCTCCTTTGGACCACAAAGAACTTCATGCCATG
>Ga0316205_10003048_pt1 | contig 16348 bp, 10 predicted proteins | sample 3monthpyrite_MG_FD_204941 | JGI IMG/M metagenome (GOLD analysis project Ga0316205, IMG submission 204941) | Microbial mat bacterial communities from mineral coupon in-situ incubated in ocean water Damariscotta River, Maine, United States -... | ecosystem: Environmental > Aquatic > Marine >... | reverse complement strand
ATGTGATGTTGAATTGGATCAATCACCTGCGGCACTAAGCATCAAGTCGGCCGACAAAGAAAATTTAGTAAGCTGGTATAAAAAACTCGGATTTAAAACCTGGCTGGGAGAATTACTGGACAGCTCATCTTCTCAGGCGTCCGCATCTAAAAATAACCAGGACACAAAGGGCATAGCCGCAAGTGCTAACGAGTACCAAACCGTATTCACTGAAGCGGAGCTTGATGCATGGATTGACCGGCTTAAACAAGCTGAACTTTTTTCTTTTGATATTGAAACGACCAGCCTGGATTATATGCAGGCAGAAATTGTTGGTGTTTCATTTGCTATCGAATCGGGAAAAGCAGCTTACGTACCCGTTGCGCATGATTATCCGGGTGCACCTGAGCAATTACCATTACAGCTAGTTCTCAAAAAACTCAAACCCTTGCTTGAAAGTAAGACGGCCAAAATCATTGGCCAGCACTTCAAGTACGATATGAATGTTCTCAAGCGCTATGACATATCGGTTCCACATGTGGCTTACGATACGATGATGGAATCCTATGTCTACAACAGCACCGCCAGTCGCCACGATATGGACAGTCTCGCATTGAAATACCTGGATGTTAAAACAGTGCATTTCGAGGACATTGCTGGAAAAGGCTCCAAGCAGATAACGTTTAATCAAATAGCTATTGAGGAAGCAGCTCACTATGCAGCGGAAGATGCTGATATCACCTTACGGCTGCATCACACATTATGGGAAAAACTGTCTCAACAATCTAAACCCAGGCAGGTTTTTGAAGAGATAGAAAGGCCATTGATACCTATCCTGTCTGAGATCGAATGCCGAGGTGTGTTAGTAGATACCGACATGCTGCATAAGCAGAGTGGTGAACTACAACAAAAAATGGAGAGTATTGAGAAGCAAGTTTATGAACTGGCCGGTGAAGAATTTAACCTCGGTTCACCCAAGCAACTGCAAGTGATCCTGTTTGAAAAAATGCAGTTACCGATTATCAAGAAAACACCCAAAGGCCAGCCGTCCACAGCTGAAGACGTCTTGCAGGAACTGGCAGAAAATTATCCATTGCCGCAATTGATACTCGACTTCCGTGGCATGAACAAACTCAAGAATACCTACACAGATCGGTTGCCCGAAGAAGTCGATAAAGATACCGGGCGTGTGCATACCTCTTATCATCAAGCTGTTGCAGCGACCGGCCGTTTGTCGTCTTCCAATCCTAACTTGCAGAACATTCCGATACGTTCAGCAGAAGGACGACGTATTCGCCAGGCTTTTATCGCACCTAAAGGCTATCAAGTGGTTGCCGCTGACTATTCTCAGATAGAACTACGTATCATGGCTCATCTCTCCAATGACACCGGTTTATTGAATGCATTTCAGGCAGGTGAGGATGTGCATAAAGCAACGGCCGCAGAAGTCTTTAATGTTGAATTAGCGGAAGTCAGCTCTGATCAACGTCGTTCTGCGAAGGCGATTAATTTCGGGTTGATCTATGGCATGTCAGCCTTTGGGCTGGCAAAACAGTTAGGTGTGGAACGCTACGTTGCGCAGGAATATGTCGATTTGTATTTCCAGCGTTATCAAGGCGTCAAAAATTATATGGATGAAACCCGTGAACTTGCTCGTTCGCAAGGTTATGTTGAAACCGTCTTTGGGCGGCGTTTGTATCTGCCTGATATCAATTCCCGTAATGCACAGGTGCGTCAGTATGCAGAGCGCACGGCGATTAATGCCCCCATGCAAGGAACTGCTGCAGACATTATCAAAAAGGCGATGATTCAGGTGCAGCAATGGTTGCAGGAAAGTTCAGCCGATGCGCATATGATTATGCAGGTTCATGACGAACTGGTATTTGAAATGAGTACGCGAGACGATGAAAAAATGATTAAAAAAATCGTTGATTGCATGGAATCGGCCGCCACGCTTTCGGTGCCGTTAGTTGTCGATACAGGTAAAGGTAAAAATTGGGATGAAGCGCATTGAATGGGTTCCCGCTTGTGCGGGAACCCACGTAGCGAGTGACTGGTAGCGAGTGGCGAGGTAAATCATTCTCACGCGCATAAGGCCCTCCCTCTGCGAAGTTGGGGGCGGGAATGACAAGAAGGGATTGTGACGAAAGTGGATGTCTGATATGTGTCAGAAAAAAATACTATAAATAGAGTTACTTATAAAAAAGAAATGAGAATTGTTAACTTTCGTAAATGTCAGCTTGCTGACTGCAGTTATTTTTTTCAAGATCTATAATTTAAAATGAACTTTTATTGCATAGACATGCCTAATTGTTCAGATACCTTAACGGGTATTACCCGCTCATCTCCCTGAGTGGGTTTCTCGACATCCCCAAAGTCGAGAGCATTTGTCCTTGCTGCCCTCCCCAAATTGGCAGCAAGGCTTTTTTTTGCCTAAATTCTTTTTTAATATTGGCTGCAAACCTGATGCTAGGGATAGTTCAGCCATTCATCCAGAATCTGTTGCAAATCTTCAATACCATTTTTTTGTAGCGCAGAAAATGTCTGTAAGCTGGCAGTCAGCCCTGCCGCTTCAACTTCCTTGGCAACATGAAACAGGGTTTTTTGTGCCTGATTCCGGCTTAGCTTGTCAGATTTTGTTAGCAGTATATGCACATGCAGATCGGTATGATGAATCAGTGAGAGTAATTCCTGGTCATAATCGGATAAGGGGTGACGTATATCCATTACCAACACCAGACCCTGCAAAGACTGACGCTGAATCAGGTATTCAGTCATATGTTGTTGCCATTTTTTTTTCGTGGCTGTTGAAACCTTGGCATAGCCATAGCCCGGCAAGTCAACCAGGCGTCTATCTTCATCAAGCGTAAAAAAATTGAGTTGCTGGGTGCGCCCTGGTGTTTTACTGGTACGCGCCAGGCCCTTGTTGTCAGTTAAGGTATTGATTGCACTTGATTTTCCTGCGTTTGAGCGGCCCGCGAATGCAACTTCCAAACCCTCGTCGGCTGGAGCTGCAGTGATGCTGGGCGCGCTGAGTAAATATTGGGCTTGGCGATAATGTGGGTTCATACAGATCCAGTCTAGTCGTTAACAAGCGGAGATTACGCGTCTACCGAACACAACGCAACATGTTGTTTTTTAATCAACTCCTGTGGTGATTGTTAATATTACCAAGTATATAATAAGGTATCGACCACTGGAATGAGTTGACCACATGCGGTTGCCTGGTATAAAGTGCACTCGTTTTTACCGGGTCAATACCCTGGTGTGTTATTAGGTCCTTGAGACCCTGAGAGAAATGGGAGACACCCGAATGAAGAAGTTGATTGCATGCTTGATCGTGGCGCCATTATTGGCTGCCAGTTCTGTTTTTGCTGCAGGCGATAAAGAAGCTGGTAAGGCAAAGGCTGCTGCCTGTGTCGCTTGCCATAGTGCTGATGGCAATAGCGCTATCGCGATGAATCCAAAATTAGCCGGCCAGAGTGAAACTTATTTGCTTAAGCAGCTAAAAGAATTCAAATCTAAAAAACGTGAGAATGCCACCATGTACGGAATGGTTGCAGGATTGTCTGAGCAAGACATGGAAGACCTCGCAGCCTATTACGCCAGCCACACCATTAAGGTGGGTTCGGCTGATGAAAAGTTAATGAAAAAAGGCGAACAAATCTATCGCTCAGGTGATGCATCCAAAGGTATTTCAGCCTGCATGGCATGTCATGGCCCGAATGGAGGCGGTATTCCATCGGCTAATTTTCCAGCCATCGGCGGACAGCATAGTGAGTACGTTGTTAACCAGTTAAAAGCCTTCAGTGCCGGTCAACGTGCAAATGATGGCGGCAAAATGATGCAGAATATTGCAGGAAAAATGAATACAGCGGATATGGAGGCGGTTGCTTCCTATGTGCAAGGCCTTCAATAAGTTTTTTGGGCTTTAAGCATTAAAAAAGGGCGATAATAATCGCCCTTTTTTAATGCCCCCACGGAAGTTGGATTGACACTCAACTGTTACAGCGATTCAGCTACCGTTCATGCAGGCATGATAAGGTGGAAACCAATCTGGCGTGAGTGGGTCTTAGAAATAGACGGTTTAGCCCGGCGCTGCTAGACTATTCACTCAAGTTTATGTAAATGTTCAATTATAACAGCCTCTTAGCTAGTATCTATTGATAAAGATAGCAAATCGTCCTGTCGAAGTAGAAGGATGATCAGTCTGAAGGAGAATGGAATGAAGTTATTAATACGTGCGTTGATGTTGACGTTATTTTTCCCAGCAGCCCCCAGCTTTGCTGACGTGCCACCGTATGTGACCGGCATTGAATATCAGGAAATTATACCAGCGCAACATAGCACGGCCCCTGCAGGTAAGATCGAAGTAGTGGAATTATTCTGGTATGGCTGCTCACATTGTTATCGACTTGAACCCGAGCTGAAAAAGTGGCTTAAGAATAAGCCGAAGAACATTCATTTTGTCAGAATGCCTGCGCAATTTAACCCGCAGTGGGAGTTGCATGCTGGTGCATATTATACGGCACAAGCATTAGGTATTATCGATAAAACACATACTGATACATTCAAGGAAATCCATGAGAAGCGCAATCGCCTGGCAACTGTTGATGCATTGGCTGCGTTTTATTTGCGCTATGGCATTAGTCGCGACAACTTTATGAAAGTCTACGAGTCACCGGCCGTTCGTAATCGCAAAGCGCATGCAAAAGGCATGGTTCAGCGCTATGGAGCGAAGAGTGTACCGACCTTTGTCATTAATGGTAAGTATCGCACGAATGAAAGTTTAGCGGGCAGTAAGCCAGAAATGTTCGCAGTGATTGAAGCATTAGTGGCCGCGGAAGCCAAGTTGCAAAAAACTCCAGCGAATAAATAACCCCGTGCTATATTGAATAATAGTTTTACAGTCTAGCTAATTCACAAGGGAGTAATGTGTGAAAGCGGCAAAAGTTTTTGTCAAATGCCTCGAAAATGAGGAAGTTGAATATATCTTTGGAATCCCCGGCGAAGAAAATCTTGACCTGATGGATGCATTGCTTGATTCCGAAATAAAGTTCATTACGACTCGCCATGAACAGGGCGCGGCTTTTATGGCAGATGTTTATGGCCGACTCACAGGTCGAGCAGGGGTCTGCCTATCAACCTTGGGACCTGGCGCCACCAATTTAATAACGGGTGTCGCCGATGCCAATATGGACCATGCTCCCGTGGTCGCGATTGCAGGGCAGGCGGGTACCACTCGCATGCATAAGGAATCCCATCAGGTTCTGGATCTGGTTGATATTTTTCGACCTGTTACTAAATATTCTTCACGGATTTTGACGCCGACCATTATTCCTGAAGTCCTGCGAAAAGCCTTCAAGCTGGCACAAGAAGATAAAGCAGGGGCAACGTTTATAGAATTTCCGGAAAATCTGGCAAAAGAAGAAATTGAGGAAAGGCCTTTACCAGTCAGACATCCGCATGCGCCAGAACCACCCCAGGATCGGGTAGAGTACGCGGCTGAACTCATTTCAGAAGCACGTCACCCAATGATACTTGCAGGCAATGGTGTGATTCGGTCGCGTGCGTGGAAACACCTGGCAGATTTCGCAAAGCAATTAAATATACCTGTTGCCAACACGTTTATGGCAAAAGGAGTCATTCCGTTTAAGCATCCCATGGCCTTGGGCAGCGCAGGGTTACAGGCGAATGATTACGTCAGTTGTGGTTTCGATCGTGCTGATCTGGTGATATGTATTGGCTATGATCTGGTGGAGTACCACCCGTATCTATGGCATCCCACTAAAGATCGTAAAATAATTCATATTGATGCTTCGCAGCCTGAGATTGATCAAGCCTATCCAGTCAGCGCCAGTGTAGTTGGTGATATCAAACATAGTCTGATGCGCATCGCAAACCTGGCGACACCCCATGAAGGTCATTTGATGAGGCCGCTACGAAAAGCCCTGATCGATGAAATGAACCAACATAGTGAAGACATGGAATACCCGGTCAAGCCACAGAAAATCATATGGGATTTACGCACCGCCATGGATCTGGAAGATATCGTTATTTGTGATGTCGGTGCGCATAAAATGTGGATGGCACGGATGTTCCGCTGTGAGCATCCCAATACTTGTATCATTTCCAATGGTTTTGCCAGTATGGGAATTGCCGTCCCCGGTGCTATCTCTGCTAAGATGGTATACCCTGAACGGAACATTGTTGCGGTGACTGGCGATGCCGGTTTTATGATGAATTCTCAGGAAATTGAGACAGCGGTTCGTTATCAGCTACCCATCGTGGTACTTATCTGGAACGATTCCGGCTATGGGTTGATAAAATGGAAGCAAATGAATGAGTATGGGCGAGCTTCCAATGTTGATTTCAAAAATCCTGATTTTATTAAATACGCGGAGTCTTTTGGTGCGTTGGGTTTTCGGGTCAACAAGACTGAAGAGCTACTGCCAACACTGGAAAAAGCCTTGGCCAGTCGCCAAGTTTGTATCATTGACTGCCCTGTCGATTACCGGGAAAACATCAAGCTCACCGATAAACTGGGTGAGATGGTCTGTCCGGTTTAATTGCATGGATTAATTTCTTTCCGAGTTGATAAAACAGTTGAATCATTTATATTGGCCTTGGTAAAGCTACTCAGGCTATGGTGAAGAAAAAATCGATGTCGAGTAATGCTGTAAAAAATGATAGTCAGAGTGTTTTTGAGGGTGGGCGACGCTTACGTTTGCTAAGTTATAACATTCAAACTGGTACTACCACCAAAGGCTATCGGCAAATTGTTACCCAAAGTTGGCGCCATGTCTTGCCACATTCCCAGCGTATAGAAAATCTCGCGCATATTGCGAATACCATTAGTGACTATGATGTGGTGGGTTTGCAGGAAGTGGATGCAGGGAGTTTGCGTAGTGGGTTTATTAATCAGACCGAGTATATAGCCTCACGCGCGCAATTCCCGTTCTGGTTTCATCAAACTAATCGTAAGCTGGGTAAAATTGCGCAGCACAGCAATGGTTTGTTGAGTAAAATGAAGCCTTCTGAAATATCAGACCATAAATTACCTGGCAGAATGCCAGGGCGTGGCGCCTTGTTTGCACGTTTTGGACATGGCGCAGATTCCCTGATTGTGGTTATTTTGCATTTGGCGCTCGGTCAAAAAGCTCGCATGCGGCAGTTAGCCTATGTTTCAGAAGTGGCCAGTGACTTCAAGCATGTGGTGGTCATGGGTGATATGAATTGTCTGCCAGATAGCCATGAAATCCGTCGTTTGCTGGAAAATTCCGATCTACATGAACCCATGGCTGACTTATACACCTGGCCAAGCTGGCGACCTCAACGAAATATCGACCACATCCTGGTATCATCATCCTTACGCGTCGATAAAACCCATGTGTTAACTGATACTTACTCCGATCATCTACCCATTGCCATGGAAGTAACCTTACCCAGTCAAATAAAGATTCACGTCTAGCTTAATAATCTTTTTTCGTTATCAAGTTCTGCTGATTTGTACCGACATACTCTGACAGGCTGCAATATTGCCATATTTCCATGTATTTAGTCAGGTATAGAGAGCCTCCATGTTCAAAAAAGACCCCAATAAAGCCGAGCTTCAATGGAAATCAAAATATTTTGATAGCCTGGAAGAGATCGAGAAAAAAGAAAAGCAATGGGGTCGTCTAGAGAACACCATGCGCAAATCCATGTCGCGCCTCAGTGTTTTACTAAATGGCCTGGATAAGAAGCTCGATAAGGACCTCGATTATCTTCGTTTGTCTATTCGTAAAGGCGCGGATGGCAATAAAATAGCAGCCCAACTCGAAGCCATGTTTGAAACGCTGGAAAAAGTTGAGGCGCAGCAGTCGAAAAAGAAACGCCTGAATACTTCTGAGTCTTACCAGCTGTTACTTGAAAGATTAAACCTGCCTAAAGGCACGGCACGCAAAGTTAAAAGCCTGAAGAAAAATATTAGTCACTTGAAAGAAGACGAGAGTCCGGCAGTCATTATTGGTGAATTTGATGAATTGATTCGTTATAGCTTTAACTTGTTGAAAGAGGAGATGCTGGAGGCCACCAAAAAGCAACTCATTGAGCAAGCACAGGCCCTGCAGGCATCATTCGATTCCAGGATTGCGCCTGAGCAGAAGCCAGCTGCATCTGTGAGTCCGCCGCGTTCTGATTCTCCTGCAAAAGTTGCCAGTTCACCAGACAAAGAAGATTTATCAGGCCGGATGGTGTTGATGGATTTGATTTCTCATCTGGATATCAACGAGAGTTTTTCTGATGATATAAGTGCAGTGCAGCAACGTTTGAAAACGGCACAGATGGAACAGGAACTCAATCGTCTTGCATCTCAGTTAGCGGCCATTATCAATGATGCTCTGCCCGATCAAAGTAGTCAGGAAGTAGACACGGATTTACTGCACTCGCATCTGACTATCAATGAAGTGTTGTTGCAGTTGTTGGAAAAAATTGAGCTACCAGCAGAGTTAAGTCACGATGTGTTGCAAATTCAGCATCAGTTGGAAGAACAGATAGCCGATGAAGACTGGCCAGTATTGCTGGATGAAATCAGTCAGTTGATTCATGCGCTACGTAGTAAAGCCAATGAAGAAAAGAAAAGTCTGGAATCATTTCTTACCCAACTGACAGAACAGTTGCAAACGCTGGATAACTTTATCAGTGGCGTTGAGCAGGACCACCAGGAATCGGTTGAACAAAGTCAGACCTTGAACGAGCGCATGGAAGAACATATTCATCATATTGGCATGAGTGTAGAAAGCGCAATGGAGCTGGATCAGCTCAAGCAGGCCGTTCGTACGCGCCTTGAAACGGTCGTGCAGCATATGAACGAATTTCGAGACTTTGAAGAAAGCCGTGATAAACGCGCACAGCAAAAAATTGAAGAGCTGAATGATAAAATCAAATTAATGGAGGGCGATTCACAAAAGCTGCGTGAACAAGTGGTTGAAGAGCGTGAGTCGGCACTTACTGATCAATTGACAGAAGTGAAAAACAGAATGGCCTACGATGAACGTATTGAACAGGAGTATGCTTATTGGAAACGTTATCAGACCCCCTTATCCCAAATGGTTATCGATATCGATTTCTTTAAAAAGATCAATGATAACTATGGTCATATAGCCGGTGATAAAGTTCTACATACGGTTGCCCAGCATTTGCAAAACAATATTCGTGAAACTGATTTTTTGGCACGCTATGGTGGTGAGGAGTTTGTGATTATCATGCCAGGTACGACTTCTGAGGAAGCAATGGGTGTTGCTGAAAAGTTACGCCATGAAATTGAAACCTGTGGGTTCCACTATCGTGGTGAAGCCGTCATGGTGACTATTTCCTGTGGTGTTGCACAATTCGTAGAGAATAATGTTCCACGTGACGTGTTTATTAAAGCTGATGAGGCTATGTATAAAGCCAAGAGCACAGGTCGCAACCGTTGTTGTAAGGCCGATTAAGTTATTTATTTTTTAAATGACACTTCCAAGGTTGTCGAGCACGCATTTCAATAACAGGGTAATCACCATTGTTTAGTGACTGAATAGGGAATTTACGATACCATTCTTTTGCAGTGGTCTCATGATATAAAGTCAATTCAGACTATAAAACAATAACAAGAGGGTTGCCTGGTTTGCTCTTCACCGTGACTAACATTCTATGGTTGTCTGTGCTGCTGCAAGTGATAGCCGCCTACCTGGCGTTGCGGTTGATCCCTATCACCGGTAAAGCGTTGGCATGGATAATCTTGTCCATTGCCTTCTTACTTATGGCAACACGCCGTGCAATCAGTTTATTGCATCAGCATGACATTATAGAAGGTGTCTGGTTAGCCGCTGTGAGTAGCGAGCTAGTTGCACTGACCATATCTGTACTTATCCTGATTGGTGTAATACTACTCAGCCGGGTCTTCGATAAACAACAACAGGATTCAAGCGAACTGCGTAAGCTCAGCCAGGTCGTTGATCAGAATTCGAATAGTACATTAATCACTGATCTTGAAGGACACGTTGAATATGTTAATTCTCATTTCACTGAAATGCTGGGTTATAGCCTGGACGAAATAAAGGGTGAGCCATCGAGCATATTAAAATCGAATGTTACTTCACAGGAAGTCATCACTGATTTGTGGAATACCATCAGTCATGATGAGGTGTGGACAGGTGAGATGGGCGTACGTTGCAAAGATGCCAGTATCTGTTGGATTAAAGCCAGAGTGTCTGCAGTCAAGGATAAGGATGGCCAGATGACCCACTATGTTGCGGTTTTGGAAGATGTAGGAGAGAAGCGTGCGCAACAAGTGGCGATGGAATATCTCACCACGCACGATGCATTAACCAACTTGCCTAACCGCTCGTATTTTTTTCAAGATGTTCATAAAGCAATTAGCACTGCCAAGAGTCAGCAGCAATCTTTAGCAGTGATGATGATAGATTTAAATCAATTTAAAATCATCAACGACACTCTGGGCCATCAAACGGGTGATATGTTGCTAAAAAAAATCGCCAGGCGCCTACAGCTAGCTATTAAATCTATCGATACTGTTGGCAGAATGGGCGGGGATGAATTTCTCGTGTTGCTAAGAGATGTAGATGAGAGTGTCGCATTGCATATTGCAGAGCGTATGCGAGAAGCGGTTAGTGCCCCAATCGAAGTAGATGACAGGAATTTTGAAGTCAGTATGAGTATTGGTGTGGCTTTGTTTCCCGATCATGGTCTGAACCCGGATATCCTCATACAACGGGCAGATGTGGCAATGTATACAGCCAAAACCCTCACTGGCGGTGTCGCTGTTTATGAATCCAGTCAGGACGAAAATACCTTGGGGCGTCTTAATTTGCTGGCTGATATTAGCCAGGCACTGATTGCCAATGAGTTTCAATGTTATTATCAGCCCCGGGTTAATCTGGAAACGCAGGCTATTGAGGGCTTAGAAGCATTAATACGTTGGTTTCATCCCAAGCAGGGACTACTGCTACCTGATAAGTTTATCCCGTTACTGGAAGACACTGGCAACATAACGGCAATAACCCATTGGGTGCTTGAACAAGCAATCAGCCAATTGGCACTCTGGCAGAAAACGTATCCATTGCTGACACTATCAATTAATATTTCTACAAAAGATCTTCAGGATAGTCGCCTGGTCAGCCTGTTAGCTGAGCTAGTACTACAATATAAAATAGCCGTCCCGGCTATCATACTGGAAATTACTGAAAGCGCATTGATGTCCTATACCCATCATTCTCAGGATACGCTAACTTCACTGGAACACCTGGGCGTCCAACTGGCAATCGATGATTATGGCACGGGTTATTCCTCCTTGTCCTATTTGAAGGAAATGCCCATAACCGAATTAAAAATTGATAAATCATTCATTATGAATATGAATCATAATGAGGATGATGCCGTCATCGTTCGCTCAACTATCGATCTTGGTCAAAACCTGGGTTTGCATGTCATTGCTGAGGGTGTTGAAAATGAAGAGACTCGGCAGGCGCTACTGCAACTCAACTGTAAATCAGCCCAGGGCTTTTATTTCTCAAAACCCGTAAACAGCGATGCCTTGTCTGCTCTGTTACTGAAACAAAGCGGATAGCAGGTCATTTAAACAAAAGTCATGACGATCATGCATGATGGGTGTCAGTCGCAGATTCATGTTTCATAGTCCGCAACAGAAGTTTATAATTGGAACTGAATGAATTTTTGGATTTCCAGGGGTCTATGTCTTTACTTTCTAAACAAATCCTTATCATTAAAGCTGGATCCAAACTCCCGTCACTTGAATCTTATGCAGGAGATTTCGAGCATTGGATAATGCGCGGAATGGGTCGTGAAGAACATGAATTCAAGATTCTGCAGCCTGCACTTAGCGCCAGCTATCCTGTTATCGAACAAATAAAGGGGATTGTCATTACCGGATCTGGAGCTATGGTAACAGAGCATAGTGAGTGGATTGAACGCTGTGCGAAATGGCTGCATGGTGTGAGTCAATTAGCTATCCCGATACTGGGAATCTGTTTTGGCCATCAATTACTCGCTTATGCATTAGGTGGTCGTGTTGATGATAATCCCGCAGGCGTTGAAGTCGGCACAAAAGGCTTGCAGGTTATGCCCGCAGCAAAAGATGATTACCTGTTTTCCGGATTGTCTGAGCTTGCAGTACAAACCAGCCATAAGCAATCGGTGTTAGATCTGCCAGCGGAAGCAGTCTGTCTGGCGACTACAGCCATGGACTCACATCACACATTTCGATATCAGCAATGTGTTTGGGGTGTACAATTTCATCCAGAGTTTAATGCAGAAATTACGCAACATTATATCCACTATTATGCTGCCAAGAATTTGCTCGATGTTGAAGAGGGTTTGCTTATAAAAACTTGTCAGGAGACCCAGCAGGCAGCCTCCCTGTTAAAGCGGTTTTCTAAATTGATAGGAGCATGAATGAAATTCCATCAATTGGCCAACGGCCAGACATTTTTCTATCAGAATCAAAGTTACACCAAGATTAGTCCCGTTATAGCGACTAGCAATGAGACAGGCGCGCAGAAGTTTATGCGCCGGGCCGATACTGTAGAGGTTAGGGAGGAGTCAGCGACCAAACCGGATCAGCAAACGAGGGGTGTTATTAATAAATCCGTCGTGTTAAAAATTATTGATCAATCTTTCAAGGCAAGCCTAAAGCAACTAGAGGAGCCAGCAATAGATTCTCAAGCAGTTACTTGTAAGTCCATCATCATGCGGCTCAAGGACGAGCTATCAAGCCGGATCAATGCTGTCTCATCGGTATCAAATAAGATAAAAGATAACAAAAACAGATAGATAAATATTCATATTAGCCTGATCGTCGTCGTCCATGCAACTTTCTCCTTTCTCAGAGTAAACAAACTGCCATTCTTACTGTCAAACAAGTAAGCAAAAAATTTAAATATAACGTTAAAGAAATAATTGAGCTTGCCGTTAGATTGAATAAGTTCTAGGAAAGACATGACCCCATTATGCTAATCAGCGCACTGTGTTGGGTCATAATTTTAAGTAGGATCAAGCGGTTAGTTTTGTTGTTGTGAATGTCCAATTTATTTGGAAATCCTGATACAGGCTGCGGCTATATATTGAATACTCGATCCAACTTTATAGTTCGCTGATTAGCATAATGGGGACAAGTTTTTCATTTAAGGTTGACTCCTCCGGCAGCGCAAACGCACTGCATTCACCCAGTCATTTTGTGACTGGGTTTTTTTTGTATTTTTTTTGTGGAAATTGTCTTCATCCTGAAGATCTATATAACTAATTGATTTATATGTTATTTTTAAAATATTAGACGGCAAATGTCGAGGCGAGAATGTTTTGCTATTACTAAAGCATTGTCTTATTAACCCGATATAGTCATAACAACCTTACAATAATACACAATTGGTTCCGTTGAATGAATAGCGCAAGCAGTGCTCTCTATAATGTCTTGATAGTTGATGACCTGGATGTCAATCGCCTACTGGTTCGTAATGCCCTTAAATCCGATATTTTTCAGATTACAGAAGCGGTTGATGGTGAGCAGGCGCTGCGTTGTATTCAAAAAAATCAATACGATGTCGTCCTGTTGGATATTATGATGCCAGGTATTGATGGTGCCGAGGTATGCCGTATTATTAGAAAAGAGTTTCACGATGACCTGTTACCGATCATCATGGTTACTGCAATGGATGATCCAGAGGGTGTCGGTATTGCTTTTGAGGCAGGTGCCAATGACTACATCAGCAAGCCTTTCAGTAAGTATGAACTGTCATCCAGAGTCAAATCCTTTGCCGAACGCAGACGCATTGAAAAAGAATTAATCAAACGTAAAGAATATATCGATGCAGTCATGGCGAACATGCGTGATGGCATTATCACAATAAATGATGATGGTTCGATTGATTCATTCAACCCTGCTGCAGAACAAATGTTTGGAATTGATCAGCAAGCGGTTATTGGCGAGCATATTAAAACTATTTTCACCATTCCAAGTCATCAACAGTTTCAGGATCACATTGCCAGCCTGACTTTACTGGATGCAGAATCCAAAGCAGAAGTGTTACCACTGGCTCTGGAGGGTCTGCGTAAAGATGGCAGTATATTCCCGTTGGATTTATTACTGAGCGAAATGAATATTGGCGATAAGCAGCTCATGATTGGCAATGTCCGTGATACGACTCGCCGCAAACAAAACGAAGAACGTATGCTCTATTTGGCAAATTTTGATGATCTCACTGGCCTCCCGAATCGTAATTTGTTTCAGGACCGTCTGCAGCATGCCGTGGAGCGTGCACAACGGGCTAAACAGTACGTGGCATTGTTATACATTGACCTTGATGATTTCAAGCGTATTAACGATACCATGGGCCACAAGATTGGTGATCAGTTGGTTCAATCCGTCGCAGAGCGTCTCAGAGACTGTGTCAGAAAAAGTGATACCGTTGCTCGTATCGGCGGCGATGAGTTTGCCGTGGTACTAGAAGGTGTTGATGATACCAATAGCGCCACTCAAACTGCAGAGAAAATCATCGATTTCATGAATCGCTCGATCATGCTCGATAATAACGAGGTCTATGTCACTTGTAGTATCGGTATTGTTTTATACCCGACTGATACAGTGAATGTGCAGGATATGCTAAAAGATGCGGACGCTGCTATGTATCGCGCCAAGGGCCTTGGTAAAAATCGCTATCAATATTATGAGCCTGATATGAACACCCGCTCTCTGGAGCAGCTTCTACTTGAATCGAGTTTGCGTCGCGCACTTAATAATGAAGAATTCATGTTACATTACCAGCCCCAAATGGATGTCGCTAGTGGCCGCATTGTTGCTATGGAAGCTTTGTTACGTTGGCAGCATCCAGAACGTGGCATGCTTCCTCCCGTTGAGTTTATTACCTTGTTGGAAGAAACAGGATTAATTATACCCATCGGTGAATACGTTCTAAAAACTGCTTGTGCGCAAAATGTCTACTGGCAACAGCAGGGCATGGAACCAAGAGTCGTGTCGGTTAACTTGTCTGCAAAACAATTTGATGATCCGGGTCTCATAGATAAAATCGAATTAATTCTGCAAGAAACCGGTCTGGACCCAAAATATCTGGAGCTTGAAATCACTGAGAGCTCGATCATGCGAGACGTTGAAAGTTGTGTACAGAAATTCAGAATTCTCGATCGTATGGGTATTTCGATTGCTATTGACGATTTCGGTACGGGTTATTCATCGTTGTCCTATTTGCGCCAGTTTCCTGTAGACACCCTGAAGATAGATCGTTCTTTTGTTATTGATGCGACACGTAGTGAAGATGGGTTGGCAATTCCAAAAGCGATCATTGGAATGGCGCAAGCCTTGAATATGAAGGTCGTGGCAGAAGGAGTAGAAACGAATGAACAGCTGGATCTATTTACCAAAGAACAGTGTCACTCTATTCAAGGTTATTTTTTCAGCAAGCCTTTGCCTGTCGACCAGATGACAGAGTTATTGGTGCAGTATTCGGTTGAGCCCATCGGCACCCATAAATAATCCATCAGTTTAATTCGCCTAATTCGATAACCAGTCAGGAATTTCCTTGGCCATCGCCATTCTTTGTTTGACATGCTCGCCTGTCAGCGCAAACCCTTGTGTGACTGATTGTTTATCAATATAACGTGCAACGATGCCATCAGTACCATACTCTTCCTGCCACTCACCCTCAACCGGACGTGGTGGTGGGCAGACGACAACTGGATAGGCAGGCGTTTTTACAACAACGGGCATCGCTGGATAGTGAACTGCTGTTTTAGTTCCAGTCAGTGTCGCTGCCAAGGCGCGAGAAGCATGCATAATAGGCATCACATAGGGCAAGTTTAAATCGACGACCTGAGCGCAATCACCCAGTGCATAAATATCCTGCTCGCTAGTTTCTAAATAACGATCAACAACAATGCCTCGTTTACAAACGAGTCCACTATCAATGGCCAGTTCGGTAGCAGGCTTGAGTCCTACGGCTGAAAGTATCACATCCACCTGTAGGATCGCGCCATTTTTCAAATATACTTCCAGGGCATCGCCAGCATGATTAACAGTAGAGATAGAGTCATTGAGATGCCAGTTGATACCTTTATCAGCCAGTCTATTTTGTAGCTCAGTGGCAGCTTTCAATGGTAGCAATCTGCCTAAGACTTGTGGTGATAAGTCAACAACATCGATGGTGATATCCATATTGATTAAATCATTGGCGAATTCACAACCAATTAAACCCGCACCGATGATTAATAAGCGCTGCCCTGAAGTCAGCTGTTCACGAAATAAGCGGTAGTCAGAGAGATGATTAACAGACATTATTTCATCAGTCGCATCGCCCTCAAA
>Ga0316205_10003047_pt1 | contig 16355 bp, 19 predicted proteins | sample 3monthpyrite_MG_FD_204941 | JGI IMG/M metagenome (GOLD analysis project Ga0316205, IMG submission 204941) | Microbial mat bacterial communities from mineral coupon in-situ incubated in ocean water Damariscotta River, Maine, United States -... | ecosystem: Environmental > Aquatic > Marine >... | reverse complement strand
GCAGCTCTTTTTTGTGAAGCTGAACGTCTTGGCATATGGCACCTTTTGATTTAGTTAAACAATGCAAATCAGAAATACTGTTTGTCAAAAAACTATTTTCCAGGTCTCAATATTAGATAAAGCTAGATCACCTCCTCAGGCTTAATCATTTCAGTTACACAAATTTATAGAGGATTGAGCTTAACAGGTCAAGAAAAAACCCAATAAAAACAATATTTTAATAAAAACCTCACAAAATAAAACAAATACCTTTACTTCATTTTTTTCCAATGCTATTTTGGGGGTTCGCTGTCAATAAAAAGCGATATTTTTTGTATCTCAAGACATCCGTCATATTCCACTATTTTTTCTTTATACACACATAATATTTAATGCAACGGCACCTGAAAAATTTTTTATTTTTTAATAATTAACAACTGACCGCATTTAATTAAAAAAATAAAATATAAAACATGTAAAAATCTCTACACTAGAGAATATTTACAATTACTGAAATGAATACACTATTTTTTATTAGAAGGCTTGTCTGAATAAGACAAGCCAAAAATCACTCAGGGGAAGAATGGACCTAAAAAGTGATCCTGAGCAAGTTATCATGTAAAAATCGGATGAATACTAAAGGAGGGAATTTATCTGGGGGCCTTACGCCTGTCTTCGAATAACTCTATTTTGAAATACCAGGCGATGTAACCAAATGCGGATAACAGTGTACCCAGCACTAGAAATACCAGTGAGCCTAGGAATAAAATCCGGACTTCATTCATTATATATTTTTTTTCACTGCTAGAGCCTGCCAGGTCTAGTTGTTTTTCCTGCATATGAAGCCGAATACTCGCCTGTTCATTTTTTAAACGCTCAATTTCATATGATGAATATTCAACACCATCTACCTTCGAGCCGTCCTCACCAGTTTTGCTAGCCTGTGTTAACACCTTACCAATATGAGTTAACTCTTGCTGCAAACCATCAAGCTCCATCTGATTGGTAACCATACTTTCAAATATATTGGTTACTGTATTTTCAAACGCCTGAATGCGAGACCAGGAAAAAACAATATCCGCAAAAATAATTAATGTACCCAGAAACGCACATATTTTATAAAAACGAATAGCAGAGGATTGATTAGTCGACATAATTCAGGTTAAAGCGTGCAAATAAGCAAGCTTAGCCCATTGTTTCATTTCTGACATATTTAGTTTATTTTTCTTATCGTCATCAGGCCAAAATGGATTAAAGCTCACCCATGGCTCACCAATTTCCTTGAAAATTTCTCCACCCTTTACTAATGCTCCGGACATTGACTGCTTAGGTAATCGATACATTAACGCACTCATTCCTATTGCCGCAGCAAAAATAACACCGTCTGGCGTATGAGCTAAATAGTAGGCATGGTTATCGGTATCGGGACAATAGAATTTTATGCTTTCCAAATCACTGGTTGATTTAACTAACAACTGAACTATATCTGTATGCGCTGACGGCTGGTACTGCTTCAAAAAACTTATCATCTGTTCATTTTCAGGGCGATCCAGCTCTCCATGAAACTCTTTAACCGGCTCAGATAAACTCATAATACACACCTGTTTCGCTTTTTTTGATATAAGCGCTTTAATTATAATCTTTGCCTGATTATGACAGAGACGGAGTAAACATCAATCCGGTAGATAATTTATTGATTGAAGTGAGAGGTGGTTCAAGCTTGTTATGAAAATAATAAGGTATACAAATAGCAGTGTTTGCCCTGCAAGACAAGCCTAAAACGACACAGCGTCTCAGGTAGCGTCAACTCTCAAGCTTATTAAAAACCTTATCAGCGGCTTGAATAGCCAGATTTATATCTGCAGATAACAAATTAAAGTGCCCCATCTTACGTCCCCGCCTTGCTTCATGTTTACCGTAAAGGTGGAGTTTAAGCGCCGGATCTATCAGACAGTCTTGCCAGTTAACTGGCCAAAGGTCACCCAACAGATTAATCATAACGACAGGACTAGTTAAACGCGCGTCACCCGGTATTAGGCCACATATCACCCGAACCTGCTGTTCAAATTGAGAGACAACCGACGCATCCATTGTGTAATGGCCACTATTATGGGGACGTGGAGCCATTTCATTAAAAACAAGCTGACTATCTGTGGTAATAAAAAACTCAACAGCCAGCACACCAACATAGTTAATTTTATTCGCCAGACCAATAGCCTGCTGTCTTGCTTTTTCTGCAAGTGCATCATCTACTCTAGCTGGCACAATACTCTTATGTAAAATACCATTTACATGCTCATTTTCGGCAGGTGGATAACATGCTACTTTTCCCTCAACATTTCGGGCTAGTAACACAGATATTTCCATAGCCAGGTCCATCTTCTTCTCTAGAACACACTCAACCCGGCCCAACTCGCTAAAAGCAGAATCAAGCTGCGCTTTATCATTTATGACTTGCTGACCTTTACCGTCATACCCTAATGTCGTGGTTTTTAAAATACCGGGTAATCCGGTTACCTGAATTGCCGCATCAAAATCATCAGCCGTTTTTATTAAAGCATAAGGCGCCGGATTAAGGCCTGAGCTTCTTGCGTAATCTTTTTCCTGAATTCTGTGCCGAACAATTGCCACCGCCTCAGCCGAAGGATGCACTGGTTTGTGAGTAGACAAAAATTTAAGACTCTCAGCAGGCACATTCTCAAACTCTGTGGTAATAACATCACACATTGAAGCCATATTAGCCAAAGACTCAGCATCCGTATAAGCGGCCTGTAAGTGGTGGTCTGCTACTTCAGCCGCAGGGCTATTAACATCCGGATCCAGCACAACAGTGCGATACCCCATATTGCGCGCAGCCATACAGAACATACGACCTAGCTGGCCTCCCCCTAACACGCCCAGAGTTGCCCCAGGCAATAATGGAGAAGATAATGTTTGTGATGGCATATTTACTCTTCTGGTGGAAGCTGCATAGCAAGCACCGCTTCCTGCTGATCTGCTCTAAAGTCAGCCAGTTTTTCTGCTAACTCTTCATCCTGATTAGCTAATATAGAAACAGCATATAAACCGGCATTCGTGGCTCCAGCCTCACCAATAGCAAAGGTAGCAACAGGTATACCTTTTGGCATTTGCACTATTGATAATAGTGAATCCATACCTTTCAGGTACTTTGAATTAACTGGTACACCTAAAATAGGCAGGGTTGTTTTAGAGGCTAACATACCTGGCAGGTGCGCTGCACCACCAGCACCCGCAATAATACAGGCTAGCCCTCTTTCGCGCGCCGTTGCTGCATATTCAAACAATAAATCCGGTGTACGATGTGCAGATACGACCCGCGCTTCATAATCAATACCAAAAGCTTCTAACTGTTGTACAGCATGTTGCATAACAGGCCAGTCACTATTACTGCCCATCACCACGCCAACCTTCTTATTCATACATCACCTTCGGGTGCCGAAACGGAGAAAACCGGCAATATTATAGGTATTTATCTGTCTTGTCGAAGCCTATAACACTTAATTTGATAGATGGACCTTGTAAGATTGAATGGGTTTAAGGGGAATTATGAAATTTTAAACCTCGCTAAAAAACAAAGCAAAACAAGCTGCTCCCCTATTCCGAAGCCTCTAATAATTAAATATGCCATCTATTAATAGTTCTAGCATAAGCATGAGCGACAAAATGAGCGTGAAAACAAATATAACACTTCCTTATATCCAGCCATTAGAAAAACATTTGATTTTTCAACAGGTATTTAAAATACTTATTATTCTTTATAAATATTAAGTTAAAAATAATATATCAATAAAAATCAATATGTTACAAAATATTATTATTTATTAAAACAGTGAAATAAGCCTTCCGTTCGGCAGTTTAATGTGTAGATTTGTTCACAAATATATTTAATTCTGGTATTTTATTTATTTATAACTATTAAAATGTAGTCAGTGACAAATGCTAACAAGAAAATAAATATGAAAAAAATTAATAAAGCCCAGAACACACACTCAATTAAACCTGAAGCCTATGTACCGGTTTCTAATTCGGCTGGCTTATCCGACTTACAGAAATATACCACTGGCATCCTTAATAATACCACCCAATGGGGCTTTGGCAAAAGTAAGTTAAAAATTAAAAGGCACAAACTTGATAACAACACCTGGCAACTCACTGTCGTAAACCCTAAAACCCTTAAAACCATTCTTCAGGCTGAAGGCCATGGTGACGCGGTATTTGCTAATGAAGACAATCTTGCTCGTATGGCTGAAACGTTAATGGCGCAAGGGCTAACTATTCGCACACAATTCAATGATTGATCACGAATGATCCAGACTATCTGTGCACCAGATCACAAATCAGGCATAAAATAAAAACCTCAATTACAACCACAATAAACATGTAACATATTGTTTAATATAGATTAATAATAATTTTTTCAGCTATATCCCCCAAACGTGTGTCAGATTTTTCTGACACACGTTTCAGCCTGAATAACAACCTGAAGCCACAAAAACACATTAAAATACCTTCAAACAAAATGTAAAAATAGATGAGGGCGAGATGGACATAACAAAAAAGCTTCAGGAATTACAACAAGAAATTCTAAGTTTTGGCGACATTGTAAGCCAGACTGAGAATCCAGCAGATATGGATTTTAGAAATGCCTGTGACTTATTTAGTCAACACCTCAGTTACGAGCTTAAATCCATTAATTCAAGCGCACACATAAGAGATATACGACCTGAAAATCAACAAACAACAGCTCAACTTTATGAGCTAAATGAATTAATTACACCTGTTAAGTCAGATAGTAATGACGATTATCAGTGGTCTGGAAAATTACTCAATTTTTGCGCACAACTTCAAGCGCTAAAGAGTATCGCGGCATAAAAACCAACTGTCATCTTTAAAAAGCGGATCAATACCCCTTAAGTACCTGATCAAAGTTAAAACGGGGAATTCGTTTTTTAAATAGCATGTGAATTAGGTCAGTGAGACCTTATTAGAAGGAATTTTATTAATATTCCAGGGACGCACTCTAAACACCAATTCAATAGAGTTGAGCTCCTGCACCTAAATTAACTTGCGAATTTTGTACTTCAAACGACTTGTTTTAAGCGTTGGGTTTAGTTTAGGTGTTCTAATTAAGTTTTTACGCAATTGATAGCTGCTTACATCTGCTCTTGAGTAAACAGCCACAAAATTTTCATTAAGATCATTACTCAACTGAAATACAGACCTGAATTTACTACTGATATATTGATTGCTAATACCTGCCGAATCCAACAGCTCCTCTTTACTTACAAAATTTCTCACTATCACGCCGTTTTTAGTCAAATGTTTCAACATACGTGAAAACCATTTTCCATTTGCATTAACAACTGAAACAGGCTCACCGTCTTCCTCAGTAAAAAGATCATCAATAATCATATCAAACTTCTCTCCTCTATATTTTTCTAACCAGAGAATGGCATCCGACTCGATTAATTCGATAGATTTATGTTTTAATTCAAAAAAACGGCGTGCTACAGATAAATGAACTGGGTTTAATTCAACTCCTAATATCTTTTCAGGCGCAATAAAATAACGCAGCATATGCAAAACTGCGCCTCCTCCAACACCTAAAACCAAGACCCTTTTAATTTTATTTTCTGGGTAGAAAAAAGCTGGAATCATTAATAAATCCCATACATGGCCGGTTATTTTTTGTTTAGGATTATACTGGCTGTGAAAAACTCCGTCGGTATACAGACGCTTGCTACTACCTGCAGAGCGTACTTCGTATTGAACACCAGAAACTTTCTTGCTCCAGATTAATGACATGTGATTAAAATACTTATTATAGAAACTAGAAAAGAAAAAGGTCCTCAGAGCTTATAATATAATCACACATAAAAAGCATGATATTTTTCTCTGAGACCCTTTTAGTCGTTACGGTGCTTGAAACGTCTTAACGAAACATTATTATTTTATTTTTGAAACCATATAGTCAACAGCAGCATGTAACTCTTCATCACTGCATGTACCACAGGTTCCTTTTGCCATCATAGCTGTTCCAGGAACACCTTTTAAAGCAGATAAGTACAATGCATCTGCACCTTTATTAACTCTGTCTTTCCAGGCAGCAGAATCACCCAGTTTCGGCGCGCCAGCCGCTCCAGAAGCATGGCATGACTGACAGGATTTTTTATATACCTGCTCCCCACTCATACTCATTTTAAGCTCAGATTTAGCCCCAGCATTCTCTACTGCTGCTTCTTTAACCTCTTCAACTATTGTCGTATCCTTCTTCGCAGCAACATCTGCAGACTCTACTGGTGGCAGATTTTTTTCTGGTACTATTTTCTCGACTGCGGACTTCTCGACGGATGATTTCTGTGTTGACTGATTCGAGTCACAGGCAACAGCAAAAATAATAGATAAAGGTAAAACTATTGATAATTTATTCATACTAACTCCAGTTATTCTGCTACTGTTGATGCTTCCACACCAAACATATTTCGATAAAGTATACCGTAAGCTATCATCAGCATTGGTAATGTCCAAATCATGCCTAAACCTAATGGAATCGCTGAGATAGTTATTATAATAATCATCACTATAAACAAAGCGAATACTGAAAACCAACGGTGAGTAATAGCCTTACGTGATGTTTCCATTGCTTGCCAGGGGCTCATACCTTTTTCGACTACTAGCGGCATCGCCATATAATAAGCAATCATTAAATAAATGCCCGGAATAACAAGCAGAAGAAAACCAATCATCATCATAATATACATAAGAATAATAGTGACAAATAAAGGTAATATTTTTGAAAAATTATTGAATACCATACTGGCACTTATTGGCGCATCAACTGAACGTTTTATGCCCATCATGACAATACCCATAATCATTGGCATTGCAATCAGGTTTATACCCAATTGAATAACAAGCTGCAGCAGAATCAGAACACCGGGCTCATCAGTAACAGCCATTAAACCTGCCATAATGATTCCCAGGCCAAACATCACCGCAAGTACAACTAAAAAGTAATACAAAAAGCCAAGATGAATTGGCCATTTGCTACCACTTGTTTTTTCCCAGGCCTCACTCAATACACTACCAATCGAAAATTCGTACTCACCACGAATCGCTTTATCAACCGAGCCATAGTCACCTGTCGATATATTTTCATTAATCAGATTTGATTCCGGTGTTTCATATGCATTAGACATAAATCTCTCCATAGTATTTATAGTTTTTATAATAAGTTCATTGTATAGCAGATTAACTTAATAACAGCCATAATTTAATAATAAGATACTAATAAGCCAGCAACTTAAATCAGTTCAATTCTAACAAATGCGACAAGGCTGATCTGAGTAATGAATCTGCCTGCGATTTACCACTAAGCCCCATCTCACGCACAATTTTTTGCCAGTTATTCATATATTGATAACTAAGACTAATTATTAATAATTCATTCTCATTAAGGTTATTTTTTATATCATCGGAAATAGGCTGTGTATTTTCAATATATCGACTTATTGCTGGCATACAAGCCTCATAATTACGATTAAAGCGCGCATATGACAAAACGTCTTGCATATCAAAGGGGTATAAATGACTCTGTTTATCTTCAAAAGATAATACTGTCATGTAGTCTTTAATATCATCAGAAACATTCGCCAGTGGCCCTCTTAGCCAGGATAAAATATTATGCCTAAATTTCAACACTAAATCGTTGACCACTTTCTCCCCATTCGGCGTTAATGCTTTAGCTACTACGGCAGAATGAGAAGCTGTCACATGATCTCGACTGAAACCCATACGTAACATAGATAAACCGGCTTTATTCCAGAAATTCAGTAAAGGAACGGTAGCAGAAAAACTTGCACCCAATACGTCCATACCCAGCGACTTCTCTCTTATTATAACTTTTTCCAGCAGAAAACTTCCTAATCCCTTTAGTTGAATTTCAGGATGTATCGCAATTCGCATAACTCTGGCATATTTAAGTGTTGCCGCCTGCTCGGAGCCCGCATGAAAACACAATGTTTGCGCCAGCAAATGACCTTTTGGCCTGCGCTTTCCTCTATAAATTTGCGTAGACAATGAAGTTTCAAAACCACCCTCCTGATTAATAACAGCCACACCTACAAGTTGATCTTTATACTCAAGACTATAAATTCTGATTTTTTCATCATCTAATAAATATTTAAAATCAGCGGGGCTGGTACGGTAATGAGAAAAAACGAGTAATGAAAATAACGCATCAATTCTTCCATTATTTTTTAACAGCAAAGCCCTGTCAACTTCCTTAACATTGCAGACTGAAATATCCTCTGGCAGCTGAGGCTTAGGATTGAGCCTAACATTAAGAAATAAAACTCTTTCAATCCATTTTTCCAATGGATCATTTACTGACCAGCGAATAGGCTGATGTAGTTCGACTTCATCCCATCCCGGTCTAACATTATTAAGCAACTGATAGAACTTAAGAATAAAGCCTCGTCCTGTTCCCTCATAACCGTGAGTAGTAGTTGAAAAAATAATTTTCTTATAAACACTTAATAGTTCTTTAAGAATTGAAATAGGTATAGCGGCTGCTTCATCAACAAATAAGACATCAGCTTGCGGTTTATTTTCTAAGAGAAAATCAGGAGCAATAAAATTTAGCGATGAATTTTTATATAAAAACTCACCTCTTTTCATGTTTCCCTGCGGGCATTGCGCTTGCAAATGCTCAAAAACAGGGTTTGAAACAGATAATTTAGGAGCGCTTATTAATATTGAACAATTATTCTTCTTTAACAAGTGAGACGAAATAAATCCAAGTGAAGATGATTTACCTCTTCCACGGCCAGAAGTTAGTACAGCACAATATCGATCATGGTTCTGCAGTGAATTAACTATCAATTCAACAGACTTTTTTTGATCATCAGTTCTATAAGGCAGAATATCTTTTACATGATCGATAGTTTCATCTTCAAATTCAATTTCATGCGGAATATTATCACTATCATTAAAATAATAGACCGCACGTTGTCCCACTAACAAACTTTTAACATGACTTAAAAATAAGCTTTTATCCGTTAACCATTTTTTTTCTTCAGGCAACAACAAAAGCAAACAACCACCGCCACAAAGAACACCAGACACTACACCCAGCGCATCTGAATTAAATGATTCTCGCGCATCAAATACGACTAAATCATACTCTTCACCGAGTTTTTCAGCTGATCTGGTTAGAATTAAAGCGCCTTCAATTTCATTTGAAACAATTAACTTTCTATTAAAAGGTAGTGTTTGAATAAAAACATCTAATTCTTCGTCTTCTTTCCCCACATGAAAGGCCACTGCAATTCGCTGTTGCGTATTATGCAGCTCCTTACAATATTTCATAAGAAATGAGGTTATACTTTTAAACAAATTAAAAACACCTTAAGAATAATTAGATTGTTAATATTATGGATATATTAGTGGATCGGTTTATTGACTTGTCCTTTCAGCTGTTCTTGCTTAGTATATAATAATTCGAATCGTTTTTTAATTTAGATTTTCACTAGACTGAAACAAGGATATAGAATATATGTCAGATGCAACTGTTACAGGTTCTTGTTTATGTGGCACTGTTCATTATAGCGTTAATGGAAAAGCTAAACGTTTTTATCACTGCCACTGCCAACGTTGTCGTAAAGCAACAGGTACGGGACATGCCAGTAACTTATTAATCTCTCCTGAAACGAGCATAGTCTGGACACAGGGTGAAGACTCTCTGTCTCGATATAAAGTACCAGAAGCTGAAAGGTTTTATAACTGTTTCTGTAAAAATTGTGGCAGCCCCATGCCTCGTGTAGTGCCCGAATTAAAAGCAGTTTTGATCCCCGCCGGCTCTCTCGACACAGAACCACCTATTTCACCACAGGCACATATTTTTTGGGATTCTCGGGCAGAATGGTCATGTCAGGATCACTTACCCGTTTTTTCTGAATATCCTACACCCACTAAAAACTAATTGATGCTTTCTAAACTATCCTTATAATCATGAAGTATAAACAATGAAAATATTATATAACGCAGTATTTCTAATAATAATATCATACACTTCATCAGCTCCGTTACTAGCCGGCCAGGCTGTAATTGAAAAAGTAAAAGCTGAATGTAACCATAAACGATTATGTAAATTTGATGTAACAATTAGTCACGCTGATGAAGGCTGGACGCACTTCGCAAATGGCTGGCAAATATTTACAACAAAGGGCGAGCTCCTGGGTCATCGAGCACTCGCTCATCCACACGTTAAAGAACAGCCGTTCACCCGATCTATGCGAAACATAAAAATCCCACCGTCAATTGACACCGTTATATTTATAGCAAATGATTCGGTTCACGGAGAAAGCGAGCGAAAATACGTGCTTAAACTTCAGTTTTCAGAATATTAGATCCACAGTTTGTAATTATGTCAAAGATTTATACAAAAGCATTAAACCGCTTATCATTAATAACACACTAATCACATGATTAAACCTTTTTTGATCAAATTTTACATGCAAATGATGTCCCACATACATACCAATAAATAACACCGGGAATAACATCAGTAACATCCACAGAACCTGAGAAGTATAGAGACCATTTAAAGCATATCCAATAATACGCACTCCTCCGTCAAAGAAAAATATCATAGCAATGCTTGCTCTAAACTGACCTTTATTTAACTGGCGCATTTTAAGGTAAACGACATAAAAAGGCCCTCCTGTGCCAAAAAGCGCACCGACCATACCACCTAATCCCCCTGAAAATATCGCCCATTTTCGTCCACCATTAAACTCAGGCAGTGGTAAAAGAGAGTAAACTGAATAACATAAAACAAAGCCTGCCAGTATTCTTACGAGCACTTTTTCATCTACATTAACTAATAACCAGATAGCAATCGTAATTCCAGCCAGAGTGAATGGAATTAATGGTAATATATCTTTCCATGCAACCTCTTTTCTCAAATGAAAACTTTGCATCAAAGTACCGCTATAATTCAGCAAACCTAATATTGGAACAATAAAGGTGATTGGAAAGATAAATGCCAATAACGGAATAGCGATTAAACCCGATCCAAAACCGGATAAGCCTTTAATGATGTAAGCAAAAAAGATAACAATAATAGAAAACACTATCTGTAGAGTACTTAACTCCAGTGACTCAATAAACATGGGTTTAATTTAACCTGATAAATATTAAAATAATTCGTTAATCAAGATCTGTAGAAATATAAAAAAAGATAAAACGCCCATTGTCAATATTCAATCTTAATGTTGCTCCATGATAAAGCGCATAGTCAATATATCCTGGAATAGCCGTATTGACGTGGCACTCACTAGCATGTTGAGGTGACTCAAAATCTCTGTCTCTGTCATACCATGCTATTAGCATAGAGTCATCATAATACTTACGTACTTCACTTTCAGCGAGTTTCATTGCCTCTATATAATCCTTCAGAGGCTTTTGAGGTGAGACATCAATCATCCTTACAGCTGTATAATCTGGCTCTGTTGGTATATTGCAATGTGATTCTTCAGACATAATGGCATACTCAATATTATTAATTATATAAATGGCTAGTCAGTTAACTTACAATACCATGCGTCTATACCTCTTACGACTGGTAAGACAAATATGTACACTTATTATATATGCTGAAAAAACCAGCCTTCACCTAATTTTATAGATACAAGTTACTATGACACAGCAAGATAACTCGATAAATAATCAGCACGAAATGATAAAACAGGGCGGACAAATAGAAAAATTTGCCGAGGCCATGGCTCAATTTTGTAAAGCAGAAGGCTGGAAAAAACTCAATGATGAAAGTGGTAATGCATTTAAGACATTACGTCACTATATTGAGGCTGAACCTCCCTTTGGTGCTGGTTATCCTGGCAAAAGCGGCATGGAAAAGATAGAAGCTTATTTATCCTTAAGCCCTGTAATTAAGGATTATTTTCAACACTGCCACGCCAACTGTTTATTTGAAATGGCAAAAGATGAAGGCATTTCACCCAATGTTCTGGCAAAACGTGAATTTGATGACGTTAAAGGAGCAAGCCTTGCTCGAGCTATACAGGAAAACCCTGAAGAAATTTACCTCGAAAAGGCCGCAGCATACGTTGAAGGGAAGGAGCGGGTGAAAGCAAAACCACGAGTCTCAACCGCAGCAGCGCCAATTCGTTTAAGTGCAACCCCTGCACAACCGTATACCCTTGTTAAAAAAATGAAAGAAAGCTTTAGTAATGATTTCATAAAAAGCTTTCTTAATGGTTTCTCTATTGAATCTTTAGATGACATGATAGAGCTTGAAAAGAAATTTTCATTGGCTTTAGCCGCTTTTAATAAATCAAAGCATGCAGATGGCTGGGGTGCAAAAAATGTAAAAGCCCCTGCGTCATTAATGAAAAGAGAGCCCATACTGGAAAAATCAACATTTATCGGCGACGAAAGTGAAGAGAACAATATCCTCTCTTTAAAAGATGAGGAAGGAAAAATCGTAGTTGTAAGATTTCGTGGTACAGGTGTTGGTGCTTTATCATTTGATGACAAAGAATAACCTAATAATAAGTCACTATTAACTCTCTGTATTGAACAGTCAGAGAGTTAATATTATTTTCAACCTTTTTAAAGTGTCGAAATTTTATTTTCAAGCTTCCGTAGCATATGAACACCTCTATAATTAACTGGTCTAAACTTTCACCAATATTAAAAATAGAAAATCTGGCTGAAATCCAAAGTTAAAAAATATACCCGTCTTAGTCATATTTGTGCCTGTATCTAAATCTTAAATATAGACATTCAGTGTAAACATCAACACATACCTTGCTAATATTCTATTGAGTCATCAACCAGGAGCAAACTTAACCTGTCTATAGACAGGAAAAATTCCCTACCCTAACAGTAAACACATATATTTATAAACATTATCTTTTTGATGCCCAATTAAGTAATAATTCAGTATATTTTCTTACTTTTGTAACCAATTCACAGAAATATTTCTGATTAATTGTGATAGTTGCCGCCCCATGAAACTGGCATTATTATGGTGCTAACATGACAATAAACCTTAAATTAAAAATTATATTAGTCAGCTTATGCTTGTTATCATCTAATGCCTGCTCATTAAATAGTGTTACTGCACGCATTTCATCATTTTTTATTGAAGACAGCATAGCTCTGTTAAACGCAGAAAATGATCTTTTAAAAGTTAAAAAACAGCTACCCATAAATATAGCTCAACTTGAAAAAATGTTGCGCCATAATAATGACAATAAAAGCTTACATATCTATGCTGCTCAAGCCTATTATGGTTATGCATTTTCTTTTGTAGAAGACAATAATAAAAAACAAGCGATTCATCTTTATTACAAGGCATATAAACATGCAATTTCAGCACTAAACTATTATGATATTACAACTGAAGATTTGAAAGGCCAGACGCCTTTATTAAAACAAAAGATTAATAAATTATCTCAAAATTCTGTAGATGCACTTTACTGGACTGCTATCAGCTGGGCAAAATTAATAGAATTACAACAACCAGAAATATTATTATTTACGCAACTACATAAAACAGCAATCCTTATGGAACAAGTAATTCAGTTCGATGAAGCGTACCATTCTGGCGGAGCTTATCTCTTCTTTGCTGTTTATTATGGAAGCAGACCAGAAATCTTAGGGGGAAACGACTTTTTATCAAAAAAATATTTTGAAAGAGCCCGAACTTTAAATAAAAACAAGCTTCTTATGGTAGATTTTTTACAAGCTAAATATCTTAATGGCCGAATACATGGAAAAGAAAAATACAGTCAACGCTTACAGAACATCATTAATGCACCAGACGATTTATATCCTGAACAGGCATTAATGAATGCCGTAGCTAAACAAAAAGCCTCATATTTATTGAAAAAATTATAACCTTTTCTGGGTTTCGCATATAATGGTCTCAATTAATCAACTATATAAATTCAAAGACAGACATCATGAGTGAAATAAATGAATGCGACTATAGAAAACCAAAACGTTTAGCTTTTCCTGATGATGAAAAACAATTCACCTGGCTATCTACTTTACTCGATGCATATTCGATTATTGATGAAGGTGTGAGCGCTGCGATAAGTCGAGAAAAAAAGTTGGGGCGAGAACTGGCATGCGCAAAGGGTTGTAGTAGCTGCTGCACCACACATCAGGATATACCGGTATACCCTCTAGAACTCATGGGTATGAGCTGGTATGTCATAGAAAAACTGCAATCACCTACTCGAGAACTGCTTAATAAGCAGTTAAAAAATATTGATAACATTAGTACATGCCCATTTCTTCTTGATGGCGCCTGCAGCATTCACCCTATGCGCCCGGCGGCCTGCCGACAATTTAATGTATTAGATAAACCATGTGCCGCAGGTGAAGATGCTTATCACACTCGTAAGCAGGATGTAATGAAACCAATACAGCATTATATTGATAACGCATTTGATACCATGCTGCCTTTCTACGGCATTAAGAAAAAAGGTGAACGCAAAAAAGCAATTAAACAGGGAGCTCTTCACTCTGTAGCAAAAGCCATGCGTGACTGCAACTGGCAAACATTGCCAGAAAAGATGGATAATTTTAAAAAATAAACATTGTATTTAGCCTGCATATCAGTCAAATAAGGGCACTTAACTAGACTTTTTAGCACTGGATTTTTATGCTATTAAGCATGCTATCTTAAACCAATATAACAGGCCTATATGCACAAACAGTGTAATTGAATATATTATTAACTTTGATACACTCAATACTTATAATATAAAAATTATAAATTTAGAAATCTTATAACCAATTATTATTTTTTATGACCTATCTCATGCATAGCATTTATAAACTCACCTACCACCCATAAATAGTTATCCATTTGCTCTTTATGGATATCATCAGCACTACAATTTTCAAATTCAGGTGGATTATCGATTAGATCTTTAAGGTTGGCCATATAACGAATTAAACGGACTTTATATTTAGTATCATTAAATGCAGGCGGCATTGCCTGATGTTTATTTACCGAATTATCGTTTAGATTTTTAGCATGAAATGCCAGTGGAATGTTTACAACAGGGTCTATATTTACAGTTTGCTCTGATTTTAAATTCATTAAGATAACCTCCAAAAAAATTACAATATCAATGCTACGTTTAAGACTGATTTATCTTTTGAATGGATTATCATTTTGACGTGAAAAAACAACCTTATAATTCCGTACTTAATGTGACACTTGCCTATATCCTACTCCCCCAAACGAGTTAACTACGTTACATGCGTCACAAAATTAAAACTATAACTAAAGAATTACATTTATTTTTTCATTTAGTCAATTAGTATTTTTTCACACCTGACTTCTTATTATGTATAAAATAAAATTATTGTTACATAACAAACATAATACAGACATATGATTCTATTGAGAAAACTTCATAACTGGAAAGTATTAAGAGCACTAAAAAATCACCCTGTACATTACTCGAACTGGGTAAAAATCAGGAAACTTTCCTGTATTAAATACCTGTCCTCAGTAGAGAAGGCTCGATTACGAGTACTTACATCTGTGTTATTAAGCCAAAAAGAGTTTGTAGGCGTGCAGGGCCTGTTTTTGACTAATGATATGAAGCTTATTATTGCCTCTCAGGCATGTGTGCCCATATTAAAACTTGGCCTTAACTTTTACGCCAGCTTTATACAAATTACAGTCTACCCTTCAGCTTTCTGGGTTAATCGCAATGAGATCGATGCAGCTGGAGTAGTGCATTTTAAAAAAGTTTTACTCTCGGGTGAGTCATGGACACGGGGCCCTGTAATCCTTTCGTGGCAAGATATTGAATATGATTTGCTGAATCATAATGAAGGTCATAATGTCATTATTCATGAGTTCTGTCATAAAATCGATATGTTAAACAGGGGAGCTAATGGCACTCCTCCAATCCCCGCTAGTAGCAGTGAAGACGAATGGGTCAGAGTATTTAATCATGCATACGAACAACTCCTGAATCAGGTCAATAGTCATCACAAACCGAGTATTAACACATATGCGGCTCATTCACCTATTGAGTTTTTTGCTGTTGTAAGCGAATATTTTTTTACCGCCCCTGAACACTTAAAACACAAATACCCGCGAGTTTATTATGAGTTAACTCTGTTTTATCAACAAAACCCGGCCAAACGTATAACCAGCAGCACAAAGATTAATAAGTTAATCTAACCTCTAATACAAAGCCACCTCACGACCATATTGCGGACACTAAATGGACACAAACCCCTGACATGTCATGAAAATCGCTTAATTGTAAAAAAAATCGCTAAAAACATAACAT
>Ga0316205_10003046_pt1 | contig 16363 bp, 26 predicted proteins | sample 3monthpyrite_MG_FD_204941 | JGI IMG/M metagenome (GOLD analysis project Ga0316205, IMG submission 204941) | Microbial mat bacterial communities from mineral coupon in-situ incubated in ocean water Damariscotta River, Maine, United States -... | ecosystem: Environmental > Aquatic > Marine >... | reverse complement strand
TTCATTTTAAGTAATCCCCCAAACTGAAAACAAAACGATAGGAACACAAATGCCAACAGCCATTATAAGACCTATTATCCAATAATGAAATGCATCAGAGTTAAATACTTCTTTCGATTTAACAAAAAATTTAGATGATCTTAACGGTTTTCTCTTTACTCTGTATTCCTTCATTTTAACCTCCTATTGAAACATATATTGCCTTAAATACAGCTATTGTTATTACTGTTCCAAATCCAACAATAAGGAGACAAAAGAATAGTTCAAATTCAAAATCTCTTTTATGTTTCCATTGATTGAATTGCTTATTTTTCCTTAATGCCCAGTTTGATAATTGTTTACATTTTACTGGAAGCGGACTGCTAGACAAGGGCCTTTTTGTTGGTTTTGTTTCCTCTTGAAAAGAATGCTGCATATGTTACTCCAGATATAAATCCAAACAAGTGAGATTGCCAAGATACGCCAGGTCTTGAAGAAATGCCAGTAAAGGCATCGATAGCGGTTTGCCCATAAAAGAAAATGACAATCAAAGAAATGCTTATGTAGAAAATGTTTTTTCTCATGAACCCGCCAACGATAAGAAATCCAACGAGTCCATAAATGAGTCCAGATGCTCCAGCATGCACCTGCATCGACGGAGCGAGAGCCCAAACGCATAAGCCGCTCGTTGCTACAATAAACAAGGATGCCTCTACAGCCACTCTCCTGCCCCACACAAGCAAGTAGAAAGAAAGAGGCAACAGCGGCCAAGAATTGCTTAACAGGTGATTGAAGTTATTGTGTAGAAACGGTGCAAAAAGAACGCCCATAAGACCATTTGCAGACCTTGGCTCAATACCCAAAGTAAAAAGGTGTCTTGGTGTAATTATATCAATGAGAAATATGAGCCAGAGAAAGGCCACGAATCCAACGGATACAATAGAGTTTTCTATGATTGTTTTCGTGTCTTTGCTCATTAGGTATATTGTATCACATTTTTAATACACTCGCAATCGCATGGTTCCGCATTTTCAAACGAGTTCTTCTGACTGATCAGGTTGAGATGGTTGATTTTTGTTTGCTTTTAATTGATCTTTTAGTATATCTTCTTCTTTGAATGTTTTTTTAAATGCCTTCCATCTTTTGTTGCTCAATTTTTTAAGCGGCTTCATCCACCCGTTGTTTATTCTTACCAATTCCTCTAGTCGTTTTTCTCTTACGGCTATTTTTATTGTAACCTCTTCGAATTTGCCCTTATACACTCTTCCTCTATGAAGAAACGGAGCATTATCATTATCCATCATATATACCTAGCTGTCTCCAGCCCCTTCTTCCGTAAACCAAATTGCAATCAACGCACATTTTATCGATTACAAACCGATGGCATTCAGGACATTTTTTACTATTTGGCTGTGGTTCTTTTTCTTTATCTTTATGAACAAGCACAGGCTTTTCAAAATGTATTTTCTCATTTATATCTATGGGGGAATTGAATGTTGTCCCAGCATTATTGGAGACAACATCTTGATTAACGGAAATCATATTATGAAATTTTTCTCCAGGCCCATATCTATAACAAACATAACCTGGCAGTATATCATAGTTGAGTCTTGATGTTGGCATATTCTCGCAAGAAAAATCTCCCTCATTGATGCATATTGGTATGTATACTTCTCTTCCTGTAAGTGTGAGTATGAATGCCATGTTTTCGCACTCAATAACAACATTGGGCATATTTTTGTCATCTGAAAGATTTTGAGGTATGTTTTTTATGTATCCCTCTGATGTTAATTCTCCTATACCGCCTGAAAAGAATGGTATAAAATGAGGGAAATCCATTTCTTCATAGCATTTTGAGGGAACAACGATAGAGGCAATGATAGCTTGAGTTTCTGAATCTACATGCCCTGTTTCATTAGAGTATGAGTTATCGAAATCATTTTCATCAATTGAGGTGAATTGTCTGGATCTTAATGACATGGGTATGTTTGTTATTATTGGAGCAACAACAATATCATTTTCATTAAGTATTCTTGAGGCGAATTCGTTATCAAAGTATTCAGATATTCTTATTGGATTATTGATCATGTTCTTTATCCATTAATTCTGTCATCGATTCGGCTATCGCATTATCCATGAATTTATGATCTTTTTTTGACTTTTCATACTGTATTTCTTTTTGTTGTTTCCTGTAAGCGTTATTCTCTTTCTCTTGTATCTCTAGTTCTTCAAGAACAGTTATATTGATAAGTTTTTTTCTTCCACCCTTGATACTGTCAAGAAGGTCGCCATTTTGTTTTTGCTTATTCCAAGCCGAATCCGGGTCACTAAAAACGTATTCAGAACAGTATTTCTCTATCCGATAAGCAACCTCATTTGAAGGATTAAATATTTTTGTTTTAACGGGAAAGCCTTCACCCTTTCGGGAATTGAATGTTATTTCTTTTCCGGAAAAAGTAAAAGCGCAGGCAATTTCATGTATAAACTTGTCTCTTATGTGAGTGTCTGTTTTGAGACAATAAAATCTGGCGAATGGGATAAACGGTATTTCTCCAGCTTCGCTAAGTATTTCTGACTCTTCTTTTGACGGACCAAAACAAATATAAACCATTTGATATGCATTGTAATTAAAATCTTTTTCGCCAAACTGGAAGGGTATCATTTTTCCGTTCAAAGAAAAAACTGTAATATGAAGCGAATCTGGACCAAGAAGCTCATTGCACTTTTCTTTACCAAAAACTTCTATATAATCAAAATACTCTACTCGTTCTGAGCGAATTATGTATTTATTTTCTTGCCAATGGGTATTAGTGTGGCTTGATTCTTTAAGAGGCCTTTGAGTTCTTCCTTTAGTTTGATCTGCTGGTTTTCGTCTTTGATAGTTCTGTGGAGTGTAAATCAAACCTTCTGTTGTATCTTTTATTGTAGATACAGTGCTTGTTGGCATAACGGTTTTTATTTTCTTCGGAGAAGTTTTTGCTAGTTTGCCTATTAGTGATTCTACTGTGATTTTCATTAGTAACCCTTTGCTTTCTTCTTCAGTTCTTCATATGCTTTTTGATCAATATCTTTTAATCGATCCATAAAGCCAGGAGCCGACCCTTTGATAATCTTTTGACTCAAATGATCCTTGATCCCAAACCTGTTGTTTATTATTCTAAACTTATCAGGCGGAGACATTGGGTTATAAAGTTTTGTTGATGCTCTCGTAACTTTCTCGTTTATATCTTCAACATTGGGATAATGAACTTCTATTCCCATCATCGTAAGAAGATTGCATAGGTTGTGCATGAGGCAATAAGCAGCTTCAAAGCTTTGGTCAATGATAGTTGTCTTAAGCTCAACCAGCCCAATAGCGTGAGGAATGTAGTGAGGGGCAGGAGCTTCTCTCCATTCGCCAGGGAAGAGTCCAACGCCTATGACTACCCCTTTTAGAGAGAAGTCTCTTAGGATGTTATGAGAGGCCATTGATTTCATTGGCATAACAAGCAAGCATTCACTGCTCGCTATTCTTTGATACTCAGTGCATTTCATTGCTTCTCTGGCATCTATTGCAAATAATTGGTTATGGTCTGACATTCATATCCTCAAAAAGCGAATTCAGGCTGAAACTTGCTTGTTTTAAAGTTTGTTACATGGGTCATTTTTATTGAAACTATTTTCTCATCTGCAAAAGAAGAATTTGGGGCAAACTCTTTGAATCTTACGCTATTAAGATCTGGGAACCAGTCCCTTTTTGCTGGCTTAACTATGACCAGTTTTGGCAAATAGACTGAGTAACCTAGAGAAGAAAGGATAGCAGACATACCATAGAGCATATCTTCATCATATGACGACAGAGAAAACACTCCATCATCCTCGTTGTTAACGGTTTTTGAATTATTTTTGTTTACAACAACGGAGGTTCTTGCTATTTGAATCATTGGAATTGTTTTAAAAATATCTCCATCAATTCCAAAAATAGTTATATTGGCATGATCTTGTTTATATATAGGAGCAAGTATGATCTCATTATTACCATCAAGTAATTCTTTTAATGAGCATATTCTTTTATAGCTCCATCGACCGGCGTGAGAGGGCATATTTTATCCTTTACAAATATGGGTTATACATTTCACAAATATGGGTTATACATTTCATCTATTTCCCACATAGGATAATCAGGCTGTTTTTTGTCACCATTTATGCCTCGCAGTGAAATATTTCTATCACCATGTTCAACAAAATCTCTTACTATGATTGGCTCGATAGGAAAAAAATCTACTGGATTATTGGGATTAAATATTTCCCATTTATATTCTGGCGTAGATATTTTTGGAACCTTGAAAGATGGATCTTTTTTGTTTCTGGCAACCGCATTCATATTTGTTTCTGGCAAATCAATTGTGCAAACCCAAACTTTAATCCCTCCATAAGACAGTGACTCAGCCAAAGCTGAAAGCCATCTTTGAGAGTTGTTTTTAATGCGAGCCTTATGAAGCCTGTACTTCATGGGGAACTGTTTTCTTTTTCCATCTATATCATTAGAAATAGATGAACATGTCCAAACAGCATTTTCAACAACCTTACCCCAGCTAAGTTTTTCATAAATTGATAATTTTGAAAGAGTAGGCCTTTTTGCATCTAGTCCAGAATTTGATATAAGGCACGAGCTTATGGTAAATCCATCATTTCTTTTATTTGCAGGAGATATTACGGGAACAAGAATTGTATCCATTGTTTCATTAAGAACATCCATTATGGTTGCTTTTTTATTTTTAGGTATTTTGGGTTCAATTTTCAATGAAACACCAATGCTTTTCCACATTTGAACAATCGTTGCAAAATCGTATTCTTTTTCACTTGCCTCAAGACACTCAAAGAATGAGTCAGGAAGATTTTGAATTTCTTTTGGACAGAAGCATTCTTTTCTTAATATTTTGCCTGCTTTGCTAGTCCTGGCTGTTTTTATTTTATTCATCATGCCAGAAGGTGCATTAAGGGAATCTCTGAAATAGAAAAACAGAGTAGAAGCTGTGCTATCAGCTTTATTGTAAGCTTGACTGTTGTTTGAATTTATTTTGTCTGGGTCAACTGAGAATTGAGGAGACATTTTTAATGATTTCATTGTTAGCTTTCTTGATGAATCTTTATGTCCGAAAGAGATATGCTGTCTTCCTTAATGTTAACGGGAGCAAGTCTTATTTGACGGTAACTCTTTTTGCCTTTTCTGAAAAAAGAAAAGAATAAAGTAGTTACAAGAATGGCAATAAGAAATATTGATAAAGCCAAAGATGCAACAGTTAAAGCTGATAAAGAGTCTGATGATGTTAGACCAGTTAAGCTAGGAGCCGATTGCTCAACTAAAGAAAGTTCGCCGTTTGGGGAATTGTATATTTGAATAACGATATTATTATTTATGCCGTCTTTGCTTAAGTCCATTGATTCACTTATTGCCGGAAGGTCGAAGCTAAAAGATTCCTCATTGAGGTTAGCCTTGATTTCGTAATCTGTATCAGGGTCTACATGAAAGGTCACATCTTTGCCCCATGCCATCCCATTATCAAGCATTGGGACACCCTCTATGCTCTCAGCCCAGGGCTTAATCCAAGCATAGTCGGATCCAGATACAACGATTATTTCTGGTGTTATTCTGTTTGCTGTAGGAGAGGTGTTCATGCTTTTATTATAGCATGTTTTTCTTACACTTTCAATCAAAAATAGCTGGTGCTATCCCATCTTGTACGCATAAAAATAAATTAGGGGATATTGGGTGAGGTAAAGTGCCTGAGTCTTCCCTAACTTTTTTGGCCACCTTTTGTGTTATGCTTGGGCAATTTGAGGAAAGCGCAAAGAATACATCCCTGCTTGGAATTCCAACATAAAACTCATTCCCTAAATCGGATCGCAGATTTTCATATATTTGAGGAAGAAGTATTCTTGAAGAATCATATCCATCTAAATTGTGTATGATACAGGCTTTTGCGAATGAATTTTCTTTTTCATCATTTATTTTAATGACATCAAATTCAACTCCCTTGGTGTCTCTCCAAAGATTTTTTAAGGCAAATGAATATAGTTCTTCGGCATCAAATAGACCCCAGTCATACATCATTTCATCACTTACGCCAACGCAGACTTCAGGGAAATCAACAACAAAAGATATTACGCACCCATTTATCCAAGGAAGAGATACTTGAGACCCATGATTTTCTGAAAATATTCTCGGCATTATGTTTTCGGATACTGAAATAAAATCCGAAATATCAATATTTGATGTTTCTTGAAAATTAAAAAGCTTGAAAAAATAGTTAAGAACTATCTCTTCGCTTCTTTCTGGTTCAAGATTGCACATTTTGAACAAATCGGCAATATTCATATAATTGCCATCAACACTAATATCTAGGTCACCAGTATGAAAGAAGCTATATTCCGGTCTTTGGCTTCTCATGAAGTTTACAACATCTTTGCCGAAATCATCTGGCTTTTTTGAAAAATTAGACATAATTATAAGTTCTACTGTTGCCTGAATTAATCCTTTTTAATCGGCAGAATGTGCTATTCAGGTAATAGTAGAACTCTATTTTCGACAACTTCTTTTATTCTATCATTTCTTGTTATCGTTTTATGCGCAGTCTTGTACCCCTCTATGCTATCTTGCCATAGAAGAGGACCAATTTTTCTGGAAGCGCTGTTTCTTCTTTTTATTACAAATTTTTCGCCAGCCACCATCGACATGAAAAACATTGCGATTAGAGCTAAAAAGACTCCAGCTATTATAAACCAGGCAGAAAAAGTCATTGCAACAAATACTGATGCAGCAACAATACCAATAAGACTGGGTATTCCAAAAAAGGAACCAGGCTTAACAGTTTTTGATATATACTTTTTCTTTACAGGATGTCTTGGATACATTCTTATGAATATGTTTTCAGTCTGATCTTTCTTGCCATAGGTATTTGTTGTAACAAAAGATAGGTCGGCTTCATAAGTATTCATCCTGTCATTGTTTTTTGAGCAAGGAAAAGAAATGCTAACAAACCAACCTTTTTTAACATAAGGTATAAGAGCTTTTTTAACTTCTATTAAAGATACTTTAGGAGAAATGCTATCAATAGAGATTTTTCTGCTTGATTCAAATAAGTCCCATTGCTTTGAAATGGTTGCTTCAATAGACTCTCTTATGCTACTGATCTGTTTTGGTCTAGGATCCCAATCAAGTTCGCCAGGAGATGTGACATCTTTGTTTTCCTCCAAATATTCATCAACAGCATCATCCATATTTAATGTTGGCGGAGGAGAAAAACTTTGTAAGGTATTTAGAACATCTTCATCGTTAAAAGCGTTTTGCACAATTACTCCTTTTCTACAAAGTATGCTCTTCTTCCAATAATGGATGTTGAATCAATGAGTTCTTTGTTCTTTTCTAAATCCATTACAGCAAGGATGCATCTGGAGCAAAGGTCGCTAACAACTTCATTGTTGCTATCAACAATGGCGACTCTTGCCTTTCCCATAACTTCGTGTCCGCCAAAATTTTCTTTGCATATTGGGCAAGCTGACCATTCAAGGTGATTCGCTTTAGCGTATACCTGATTTTTCCATCTAGGGTGATAGGAGTCAGGTTGAGTTTTAACTAAACTGATTGAAGGTATAGCAATTATCATCAAAAGGATAATTAAGATTAACGCTACTTGTAAAACTTTTCTCATTTGTTTCTCTTTTCTAGTCTTTTTCGCCAAATATGCTGTTCACAAAGTTGGCTATTTTTCCATCTTCTTTGGTTGCATTCTCTTCAACTTCAACCACTTCTTCAATTTTATCTTCTGTTTCCGCTTCAGCAACCACTTCTTCAACTTCTTTTGAGGGTTCTTCTTTATCAATCACCACTTCTTCAACCTGCATTTCAACAGATTCTGATTCTGGTGCATTGTATAATTTCGGTAGAACAAACGACAATGCGAGCGTGGCCGCTACAACAAACAAGAAGAACGGTAGAACAAATTTAACGTTTGTGTTTTTTGAGCTTTTCATGTGGTCTATTGTATCCGACTTTTTATCCACCTGCAATGACTTAAAAGCCTTGTTTCTCAGAGGATGGCCCAACAATCATGCTTATAACAGAAAGGGCAACGAATATGAGGATCACCCATACTGCAACCTTGAATATTGCACCAAGAAGCGTTGGCAATGCAAAAATGGTTACGATTATTGCAAGAACAAGTCTACCTGTGCTGGGGCTATTTACATAGTTCATCCAAGCATGGATAGCGAGGGCTGCAATTACTAAAAATATGATAAAACCAATCATTTAAAATCTCCTTAAAAGATATCTTCTAATCCCATTTGTTTAACGAATTCTTCGTCATCTGCTCTGAAGAATTTTTCTCGAACTGGCGGTTTTTCGTCAATAAAGGTATCAGGATTATCCTGATATTCAGATTTTGCCATACTAAGCATTTTACTGAATTCTATGTGCACCCGCTTTGTTTTTTCATCATTTGTTATTTTAAATCGACTAATGTCGTTTCCCCAATCATCAAGGTTTTTGGCCAAATTGATTGTGGTCTTTGCTGAATGTCTGTGATTAGTGCCTACAAGAACTTCGTTTCCATATACCGTCATCATGGTTGCGAATCCGCAAGGCTCCCAGATTTGCATTATGGTCTTTGAGCGTATGTATTCAGATTCAACGATATGAAGCTCAACAGACGATCCCATCCACTCAAGAACATTTCTGCTGAAAACATCCTCATTTTCCCCTTTTTCAAAAGTTGGATAAGGAGAATCATTTACCCTTATTTCAAGAATGGTTGATTTTGAATCATTTTCTGTTCTTTTTCTTAGTATGGATTCCATGTAAATAATGTCTGATTGCATCATAGAATACAATCTGTCAAATCTTTTAACCCACCCATTGTTTACTTTTTTAAATTCTCTCATTCATTTACCTAGCAGCTTGAAGGGGAAAAAAGATCATTATTAACAAATACTTCGTTTCCCAAAAAAGTTAAGATTGTGGCAACCATAGCTGTGGTATCAGCAGCTATGTTTTTCTCGTTCCCGTTTGAGTTAGCCATTTCCATTGTTGACCAAAGTTTTATGCTATGCGGAAATACTAATTGTTTTTTAGATGTTATCTTTTCAGAAGATATGAATATGGCATAGTAGTCATCAGGAAAAACAGCATTACTAGCTTTGTTCCTTTTGTTAATAAGAACGCCAGCGTTTGGGTGAACAAATTCTTTTAAATAAATATAGATAATAGGAGAGTTTATTACATTACTAACTTCTTTTATCTGATCAAATTGTATTCCATCTAATTTCATTTTTATTCGCCGTTTGGATGATAATCTTTTTCGTTAAAAACAATGTTTCGTCCGCTCATAGTTATGATGACGCAAATTAATTCAGATATACTATTTGCCTTCATAATACTTTCTACTGAATATGATTTGGACATAAAAATGAGAACAGAGTTATCCCAGTCATGGGGGTATTGATGTATTTGAACTTTCAATGGAACATCGCCAGCAGGAGGAGATTCATTTTCACTAATAGTATTTGCTCTAATATAAACAGTATCTTGCTGCATTATATCAGATATTTTCTTTAAAATTTTTGGATCCATTAAAGAGAAAAAGCTGCCTGAGTCCTGATTTTTATGAGAAAACAAAGGGTTAGCAGATTGACCTGGCTGTATTCGTCTGCTAACAGGAGATAAAGTTGTTGGCGGGACTGGGAAGTTATTGTCATTTGCCACCCATACTACCCCTGAGGCAGGCATAGGTTCATTTGTAAAATAATTATCTTTATTTTTGTCGTAATTAAACTTCATTCCTGTTGAAGTTATAATCGATCCTACTTGTTTGTTTTTGTCTTCCATTAAAATTCCCTATCATTATTATACAATACTTTTTCTTCACTTGCTGAAAAATCAACATGTAATCCATTTTGAATTTTCAGTTTTGATTTCACTTCCCTCAAGACGTAATCGAAAAGTTCGTTCAGGTGATCTTTTTTTGTTTTTTCTTTAATTGATGAAACTCTCCTTTTGGCTTCCAGCCTCAGTTCTTTAGAGTAGTTTCTGATTTTTGAGAAATGAAATGTTCCCCTATAAATAATCATATGACCTCTTTGATCATATGAATACTCAAAATATATTGGATTTATATATTGAGGAAAAGATAGTCTTGTTTCAGAATTTTGAACAGTCATATCTGATACAGTTAAAGCAACCAAAGATAGTAATCTTATTTTTGATTTTTCTGTCATGGGCGAATTCCCAAAAATTATACCTATTCCTGATAACAAATAGTTGGCCTCATTATAATTGTAGTGATTCCCTCGAAGAGGAGCATAAGGGCAATAAACAACTGGCGGTCCTATTTCTTCTGTTATTTTAAAATTTGTTCTCAGGTCTTCATTCATTGCAAGCTGTTATTGAAATTATCCACTTCTGTTGAATACTTTGGCATTTTTGGAATTTCATTATGGCTACCAGACTTAATGCTTAGCGCTCTAACTACATTTATTGATTGAACTACTTCCTCAATGGCTGCGAAAATGGCCTCAGAGCAATCTTTGGCCACTTCTTCATGTCCAGAGTCATGCGCTCGCTTCCCTTTGTCTGCAGCGTCTATAGCAGCGTCTAGCATGATGTTGGCTGAACTGAGCTTCCCTTTGATTGAAGAGAACATTATTTGCCGTCTATGTAAATCGTTTTGAGACATTTGTTTTTCCTTTTAGTCGTTAAATCCTGAAACTTGTTTAAACTGATTTGAATGTTTTGGGTCTTTATTGATTTCCAATTCTAGACCCATCCTTTTGAGCATTCGTCCCACCATTCTTGCTCGCTTTACTGTCATGCCGCCAACTGTTTCGCCATCATTAAATTTTCTCGCGAAAGTTTTTTGCTGATTCCACCATATTATTGTTCTTTTGTTTTCAACATTTTTTGTGTTATAATCCCAAAGTCTTTGATGTGTTCGGTATCTACGCTTAATTCTGTTATACTGATATATCCAAGAGCCTTCTCTTTCAAAATGAACGAAAACTTTAACAAGTTCGGTTGCAGCTTTCGCTCTTTCATCGTTCATGCCAGGAGCTTTACCTTTTTTCGTATAAGTTCTTGCGTATCCTTTTTGACGAGCCCACCATTGAGCAAGACTTCTTTCTTTGTCATCCTTCGATACAGTTGATGGCCACCTGTTTTGAGCATGAGCAAAAGATCTTACTTTGGATAAATTAGAAAACCATTCTTCTGATCTTTTCTTCTTTTGTTTTGCTGATTCAGGCATAAAATAAAGTCTCCATACAGATCACTTATCGACCTATATGGAGACTAATATTACTGGAAAACACTTTCCTTTTTGAATACAGACTTACTTATTCAATTTCTAAGGATTCTTCTCTTGGCTTCCAAGCTTTTTGTGTAATGTTGCTGTCTTCCATCATTTGCTTGATCATCAGTGCAAACATTCCATTGATTGTTCCTCCGCCGCTATCGCCGGACCCTCCGCCGACAACAATATCAGGAGTGATGCTAATTTGGCCGCTACTGATTCGCTCAAAGAGTTCAATCATAGCAAGGTTTGAACCGCCGATAGCCATAGCTTTTTCCCTGTAGCCCTCAGCTTCTGCTTTCTGACGAGCAAGGATGCCCTCAGCTTCTGCTGTCGCTTTTAGGCGAATAGTGTAAGCTTCTGCATCTGCTTGGAGTTTTGCGGAGTTAGCTGTACCAAGTGCCCGCCTTTCTTGTTGAGCGGCTTCTTGTTCTGCAATCTGAGCGTCAAAGTCTGCTGTGGCCAATCTCTTGACCTCTACAGCCCTCTGCTGCTCATCGTTAAGCTTCTGCTCCTCTTTGGCAGCGGCTTGCTGCTGGACATATGTAAGCTCTTGCTGCAAAGCAATCTGTTTATCTGTTTGAGTCTTTAGAAGGGCAGATAATTCTTCTGATTCAGACCTTGGATCAATATCGCCAATCGCAACTTTTGTGATTGTTATGCCAAATGATTCCATCTCAGAAGTAATCAAGCCAAAGCAACTGGTTTCTTGATGAGAACGGTTGTTGATGTATTCAAGAGCCCCAGCATTTTCTGCATTATTGCGGAATACTGAACGAACTGTTGAATTCATTTTTTGGCGAAGTTTTTTCTGAACATTCTTTGTTGCTTCATCATAAAAGAATGCAACAACAGTAGGAGCGGAATCTGGTTGAATTCTATATTCGATTCGAACATCGATAGGGAACTTGAATCCATCCTTTGTTTTTACTTCAATTGAATCCTCAAGGCTTGCTTGAGTATATTCATCATTATTATCTTGAGATGCGGTATAGTCAACGATAGCTACTGTTGTTGGAACTTTGATGCAGTAATATGCATTTGGATTTATGTAAAGCGTTTGAGGCGGCATTGCTTCATCCCAGATGCCTCTATGGTCTTCTCCATTTGAATCATATCGAGGAACGATGCCATTAATGACAAGACTGGAATCTGGTTCGGCACCTACATTTGACTTGATAACGCCAGTTTCGCCTGGTGCAATAACAGTTGCTTGAACAGTTGTTATGTTGAATACTCCAGGGTGAAAGACATGAGTACCCGGAGAGAGGACGCTAGACTGCGGACCTTTATAGCCTGTATCAGATGTCAAAAAAGCTTTAGGATCAAGCATATCATCAATTGAATCCCAGCGAGGAGCATAAGCTTGTCCTGTTGGTAAAGAGTTTCCGTCTTTTGCTTCTACAATTCCAACCTGACCTTGAGGTATTTCAAGGACATCATGATACTCAACATCATAAATGAAGGGCCAAAGACCTGAATGCCAACCTTCTCGAAGAATTGTAACCTGTTGGCCCATTTCTCCATTAAGAGCAATAATATCGCCCGATTGAAGTTTTCCGCCAAGAGCATTCTTAGTCGCAATTCCAATTTGTCCAGATGGGACAGGTCGGAAGGATGCTAACCATGAGAATACCAAAACAAGAGCAAACCCTCCCACAATAGAAGCGGTAGCTCTTGGGATACCTTTTCCTAATTTTACAGAAAAGAAAGCTCCCGCAATCCCTCCAGCAAGTGCAATGAAAGACAGCAATACCATCAGTGAAATCCAAAAACTTCCCATTTTATTTTCCTTTGTTCTTCGCCAATAACAGACGAGTGTTAAGTTAACTGTGATCTCTCATTGTAACGACAATGAGATTCACCTGCAAGTCATTGCTCTATTGTTTTAATCAAAACCAAGATACATTAGTGCCATTAGAGTTTTTCCATCAACTATTTTGTGTAAATTGCCTTGATCATCAGTTACGCCTTTTATGAGGTCGTTGATTTCTTTGTATGTTAACCATTGGGCAGCGATAGCCTCTCCTTCTGAATCAAGCCCAGCATCCATGTCAGGCTCTTTGCATTCCAAAACATCCGCGGAAAAAATGAAATGCTTTTCATTTACAAAGCCAGGAGATACATAGTAAGAAGTATGCATAAGAGAATCTTTTTCAAGAACCTCTATACCTGTTTCCTCTTTTACCTCTCTTACGAAAGTATCCATTGCAGTGTCGCCATCATCAATTAAACCTGCAACAGTTTCATATATCCAAGACAGATGAGCATCTTTTGTCTCATGATATACAGGATATCTGAACTGTCTAAGCATAAGTATTTTGCTCTCAGAAGGACAGTGAACAATACCTGCAACAGCGCTTCTGCTGATAACAAACTCTCTCGCCGTTTCAGCAATAACTCCATCAACTTTTGGTTTAGTTACGCTAAACTTAGACTCTCTCACCCTAAGATAATTAGGGCCAGCTATTCGCTCATCCTTGCTTACTTCTACTTCCGTTTTTATATGTATCATGAAATGCTTTCTTTCAGAGATAGTAGCTCTCTTTTTATATTGCTTTTTGCGTTAATGCTAAATCGGGACTCAAAAAGACGTGTTTCGAATATGCAATTTCTTTCCAGCAGTTTTTCGAATATAAGGATTCTCCCTTTGGTATATTCCTCATCGGTAAATTCAGAATACTCCATTCTAACAAGCTGGCTGTTGAATTTAAATTTCTGCCAGCCTCCTCCCATGCCAGAAAGGTCAATATCCCGAATAACACCATTTAGAAAACCGCCATCAGAAGTTGTATTAAAATGATCAGTTTTTCTAATAAGCTCAGATACGTCATTTACAAATAAGTAAGAAAAGTAATTTTGAGAATCATTAAACTCACTTCTAAAGAGAATTGCGCTTTCGATCTCATTTGTTGTTTTTGTTTTGTGATGAGTTTTATATACAGAATCGTGCCAAGCTATTGCCATAAATAGTCTTTGATAATCATATGCGCTTAATCTAAGAGATTGCGAGCTTACATTGAGAACATCAATACAATCAAGAACATGGGAAAATGTATGATAGCGTCTTTCTGTTCGACCAAATTTTGTTGTAATGGAATTGTCGTAAGATTCTCTCAGATTTTCATAAGAACTCTCTGCATGGGCTTGCAGGAATTTTCTTCTTTTCCTGTTGTCTTTTTTTGAATCAGAAAGCATTTTGCCATATTTGACAATATTCATGTACTTTTCTCTGAATTCAAATATTCGTTGTTCCATTATATCGAATCCTTAGCAAATTTGCATATTAATCAAAAACCTTATCTACTTCTCTATCATATCGTTCTATAATTTCAGATGTATCAACAGTTGGTCTGTCTCCAAACGGGTCAGCAATTAACCAGCAGCGATCTCCCCAATTTGGTCCATCTTCGCCAAGTAAAGGTTGATTTGCGAACCTGCATGTTCCATCTCCAAGATCAATAACCCAACCTGCATAACCTTCTGCAAATGTAGCTTTTGTTAATTGATCTTCATTATACCAATCAGGCGTTTTATATGACATATTTGACATTTTTCATCCTTTCAATACAGCGATAGGGATTAGTTCTTCAACTATTTCTACCAAGTCTTCTTGGTTCGCCATAACATTTTCGACATCTTTGTATGCGCTCTTTCCTTCATCTTCGTAATCAGTAGAACCGAACACAAGGACATCTCCAAGCTGCTCAAGGATAGGAGCGTCCGTTCCATCCTCAATACGCTTCCTTGCCTCTGTTCGAGAGAAGTTGCGTCCTGAGCCATGAGAACATGATGTTAGTGAGTCTTCGCATCCAAGACCTCGAACAATGTATGATTTAGTACACATTGAACCAGGGATGATTCCAAACATTCCCTTGCGAGCGCAGGTAGCCCCTTTACGGTGAACCCAAACGTTCTTTCCGTAATGATTTTCAATGGTCGCATAGTTGTGATGGATATTGATGATATTCTTCATATCAACAACATATCCAAATGATTCCTCAAGGACTTGAAGTGCCTGTCTTATCATTTCTTCTCTGTTCAAGTAAGCATACTTAAGAGCAATATTCATTTGCTCAATATAGTTCTTTCCTTCTGGAGAAGAAGCATGAAGATATGCAAGAGACTTATCCTCTAGTTTTGAGTGATATCTTTCGCACATGTCTTGAGCGATCTTCAAGTGAAGTTTGCATACCATAGCTCCTAGGTTTCTTGAACCTGAATGAACCATGAACCATAACATATCGTTTGCATCTTTTTGCAACTCAAAGAAATGGTTCCCATCTCCAAGCGTTCCCATCTGAGTAAGAATGGTTTCAAAAACAGGGCCTCTCATTGTAGAACAGAGAGCATCGTATGATTTTGATTCTATCAGCTTATTTGCGATAAACATACTGTTTGAATATCTGTCGCTTCGAGCATGACCATCAAGATCATGAACTCCATGACGCTCTATTCCTACAGGTATAACTTCCATCAACTTTTCAAAGAGAGAAGTAACAGTTTCTTTGTCGCTAAAATCTGATGCAGGAATCCCAAGAGGAATAGCAGACATTCCGCATCCAATATCGGAACCTACAGCATTAGGGATAACATATCCGCTGCAAGGGATGATTGAACCGATAGGAATTCCATCTCCAGGGTGGTTATCTGGAGCTAGTGCAATACATCTAAAAATGAATGGAAGAGCAGCTACATTCTTGATTTGTTCAAGAGTTTTGGGTTCGATATCTCCCCAAACTTTGATTGGAGAAAGCGAGTCGGTTTTATCAAAGATTACTTGGTTCATTTTGATTCTTTCATTTCTTCATCTAGTATAGAGCTTTTCCTATTCACTTGCTAGCTCCTTGCTCTACATCTTAAGCCGACAGTTTTCGGTGATCAATCTTGACTATAGTGCCTGATGAAAAATTATTAAACTCTTGTTGACCAGCGTTTTGTGTCCTTTGGTATATGCTTGAATTTCTCAGGATATTTTCCAATATATCCATAAAGAGTTTTATGTCCATTTTTTTTAAGCCATGAAATTGAGGGCAAAATTCCATTATTTTCTTTGGCTA
>Ga0316205_10003045_pt1 | contig 16368 bp, 18 predicted proteins | sample 3monthpyrite_MG_FD_204941 | JGI IMG/M metagenome (GOLD analysis project Ga0316205, IMG submission 204941) | Microbial mat bacterial communities from mineral coupon in-situ incubated in ocean water Damariscotta River, Maine, United States -... | ecosystem: Environmental > Aquatic > Marine >... | reverse complement strand
TCGCTTTCCAGCTCGTGCCGGTATTCGCTATTGGCCATGACAACCCCGGCCAGGAACGTGCCAAGCGCGGGCGACAGGCCAACCATCGTCATCAGCAATGCGATGGCGACGACCATCATCAAGGCGGTGCTGACAAACAGCTCGCGCAGGCGGGCACCTGAAACATAGCGGAAAATCGGCCCTGTCAGATATCGGCCCGCAACGATCACGAGGCCGATCGCGGCGAGCGTCACAAGTGCAGTTTGCCAACCGGGCAATCCTTCGACCATGTTGAGGTTCAGCGCCGCCTCACCATGCCCGCTACCGTCACCATCGCCGTGATTCAGCGCATCGGTCAGCTCGGGCAGCGCCAGAAGCGGGATCAGTGCCAGCATCGGGATCACGGCAATATCCTGAAACAAGAGGACGGAAAAGCTGGCCTGTCCACCGTCACTGCGCATAAGGCCCTTTTCATTCAGCGTTTGTGTGACAATCGCGGTCGAGGACAACGCAAAGATCAGACCTATGGCCAGTGCGATGCTCCAGACCTGTCCAAACAGCATAGCGGCCGCCATCACCGCCAGTGTTGTGATCCCCACCTGCAAGCCGCCCATCACGAATATCCGCGCCCGCATCGCCCATAATACCTGGGGCTGCATTTCAAGGCCGATCAGGAACAACATCATGACCACGCCGAATTCGGTGAAATGCTGCAATGCAATGATATCGACCCCGGCCCAGTACAGGATCGGACCGATCGCGATGCCCGCGATCAGGTAACCAAGCACCGAGCCCAGCCCAAAGCGCGATGCCAGTGGCACGGCAATCATTCCGGCAAGGAAAATCGTAAATGTTATGAACATGAACTCAGCGGTCATCGTGGTGTCCTTCGTGTGTCAGTTGCGGTGGGTTATTGCGCTGGTGCCAAGTGGTTTTTGGGTGAACAGCCGAACTTGCGTGAATAGTCGCGGCTGAAATGGGTGGGGCTTTCATACCCCACCTCATAGCTTGTCATCGACACCGACCGTCGACCATCGCGCAACAAGGTCTGCGCCTCTATCAGCCGCAGGTCTTTCTGATATTGCAGTGGGGTTGTCCCGGTGATCGATTTGAAATGCTCGTGAAAGGACGACGGGCTCATCCCGGCCAGCTGGGCAAGATCGGCGACCACCAGCGGTTCGCGAAAATCCTGTCTGATCCGGGTGATTGCCTTGGCAACCCGGCTTGCATGGCTGTCAACCGAGAGCATGTTTCGCAACATGCCGCCGATGGGCGACATCAATAGACGGTAATGTATCTCCCGAAGGATCGACGGGCCCAGTACCTGCGCCTCTAACGGATCGTCCATCAAGCGAAGGTATCGGCCCAGGGGGTCCATCCATTCCTTTTCGGCTGTGCTGACCGTCAGAGACCGGGCATCCGAGGCCTCCGACACCGCTTCGCCGACCTTCTCGTAAAGGCTTCGGATCAGGCCAAGGTCCAGCGTCAGAATAAGCGCGAGATACGGGGCATCGGGACTGGCCTCGGTGATTTTCGATGTGACGGGCAAATCGTGACTGACCAGCAAGGCATCTCCCCGCGTGAGGGAAACCGATTGAGATCCGATATGCGTTTCTTTGCTACCCCGTAGGATCAGACAAATGACCGGGTCATAGACAAAAGCCTCAAATTCGCTGATCCCTGTTCTTTGAAAGATATGCAGGTTCGGCAGCATATCCGCGCAGTTTTCACTGCTTTTCCCGGTCCACTGCTCTGCCAGTGCTTCCAGTTCTTCAAGCAACATTGATCTTCTCCTTGCTGGACAGGTGTAGCAACCTCTGATCCCGCAATCACCCGAAAACACGGCAACTTGGAGGAATTGGCAAGGATAATGGAGGATAAGGCAGGAATACCGCAATTGGCCGGACTATGTTGACCCTGACACAGGACATTCAGGAGACCAACATGGAGACGGCACAGCTCTCGTTCCCGCTCAATACTGATACGTCGATCCCGGCTGTCGGGTTTGGAACCTACCTAATTTCAAACGACGATGCCCCGCAGGCTGTTCGTGCAGCCATATCCAACGGGTATCGACACATTGATACGGCCTCTGGTTATCAGAACGAAGCCACTGTCGGCGAGGGCATCCGACTGGGTGCCGGGGCCGAGAACCTGTCACGCGAAGACATATTCGTGACAACCAAACTCTGGCCCGGCAATCCGGCCTGGGGTGATGCACCCAGAACCGGTGCGCAGACGATTGCGGAATGCGAGGAAAGTCTCAAAAAGCTGGGGCTGGACTATGTCGATCTTTATCTTATCCACGCCCCTTACGGCGGGGAAAGGCGGTTGGAACAATGGCGTGCGCTCTTGCAACTCAAACAAGCCGGAAAGGCGCGTTCGGTTGGCGTGAGCAACTTCAACACCGACCATCTGGACGAAATCGGGTCGGCTGGCCTGCCCATGCCCGATGCCAACCAGATCGAACTTCATCCCTGGTCGCAAAAGCCCGGCCTTCTGGCCTATATGGTGGAACATGGAATTGCACCCATCGCCTATAGCAGCCTTGTTCCGCTGTCGACATGGCGCACGGAACCGGGCCAGGACAGTGCGAAAACAGATGAAATGAAGGCTGATGGCAGTGTCTTTGCGGGTATGGCGAAGAAATACGATGTAAGCGAAGCTCAGCTGCTTCTGCGCTGGGGGGTGCAAAAGGGCTACGCCGTCCTACCTAAGAGCCTGAACCCGGAGCGTATGCGGCAGAATATCGACCTGTTCTCGTTTTCTATCGACGACGCGGACATGGCGGCGATGGCAACCATGGACCGTGGAGATGGGGTCGCGTGGGCCACTGGGGATCCAAGTAAATGAATTCATTATCATTCAACAGACTGTCGGAGGTGGCACCATGGCAATTTCACTAAATCTGAACGGCGAGACACATAGTGTCGAGGCTGATCCCGGCACGCCGCTTCTGTGGGTGATCCGTGACGAGCTGAAGCTGACCGGTACCAAATATGGCTGTGGCATCGCACAATGCGGCGCCTGCACGTTGCATCTGGACGGGGCTGCGGTGCGGTCGTGCCAGGTTTTCGTCGGCGATGTTGAGGGCGCGACAGTGACCACAATCGAGGCTGTCAAAGGACCCGAGGCTGATGCAGTCCGTCAGGCCTGGCGCGAGTTTGACGTTGTTCAATGCGGCTTCTGTCAATCCGGGCAAATCATGCAAGCGGTGGATCTTCTGGCGCTGAATGCCACACCAACCGACGAAGATATCGACACGGTGATGGGGGGCAATGCCTGCCGGTGTGCCACCTACACCCGCATTCGCGCCGCGATCCATCGCGCCGCAGAAATTCTGGAGGGCTGAGCCATGACCACGACAGTTTCCCGCCGCACATTTCTGAAATCCGCCGCCGCATCCGCCGGGGCCGCGCTGACAATTGGCTTTGATGCCCGCGGCGCGCTTGCCATGACCGCGCAATCGGGAGGCAACATCACACCGTTCGTCAAGATACGTCCAGACGGAGCGGTTGTCGCCATCATCAAACATTTCGAAGGCGGTCAGGGCACAGCCACCGGCCTCTCGGCGCTGATCGCCGAAGAGCTGAACATGTCCTTGCAGGACATTACGTTCGAAACAGCCCCGGCGGACAATGCGCGATATGCCAACCTGTTCTTTGGTAGCCAGGGAACCGGCGGGTCCACGGCGATGGCGAATTCGTTCATGCAATATCGCGGCGCTGCCGCAGCCGCGCGCGAGATGCTGCTGGATGCAGCGGCCGAAGCGTGGGATGCACCTCTCGACACGCTTGTTCTCAGCGATGGCGTGATTTCCGGCGCTGGTCATTCTGCCAGCATCGGTGAATTCGTCGAGGCAACGTTGAATATGGAGGCCCCGAGCGAGCCGCGCCTCAAGGACCCGTCGGAATGGCGCGTGATCGGCGTGGATCAGAAGGCGCGCCTTGACACACGGGCCAAGATTGATGGCAGCGCGCAATTCTCGATGGATGTGCAGCTTGAGAACCAGATGGTCGTCGCGATCAAACGATCACCACGACTGGGGGGCGTGGTTGCCGGGTTTGATGATCGTGCGGCAAGGGATGTTCCGGGCTTCATCATGGCGATCCAGATGCCCAACAACAAAGGCGTGATGGCCTATGCTGAAACAACCTGGGCCGCGTTTCAGGCGCGGGATGCGCTAGACATTGAATGGGATTTTTCGGCGGCTGAAAGCCGCAGCACAGCCGAGCTGAAGGCCGAACTGTTGGCGATGGTCGACGCAGAACCGGAATTTCAGGCGTCAGACACTGATCTTCTCACAGCCTCTGCCGCGATTGAAGGGGCGTCGCAGATCGTCGAACGGGATTTCTATTTCCCGCTTCTCGCCCATGCGCCCATGGAAGCTATGGGGGCCACAATCGAGCCTTTGGAGGACGGGGGCGTTGTGCTCCATGATGGCGCGCAATCCCCTGCCGCCGGTCATAGCGTGCTGAGCCAGGTTCTTGAACTGCCGATGGAGAAGGTTCAGGTTAACACGCTTTATGCAGGCGGGTTCTTTGGGCGTCGTTCCACACCGGATGCCGATTATCTGGTCGAACTGGCCCTTGCCTTCGCGGTGACGGACCGAACGCGACCCGTCAAACTGCAATGGTCGCGCGAGGATGATATCACCGGCGGATATTACCGGCCCGCCTATGCGCACAAGGTGCGTGTGGGGCTGGATCAGGACGGCAGGATCACGGGTTGGGATCATCGCATTGCCGGCCAATCCATCTTCAAGGGAACGTTCTTTGAATCCTTCATGGTGCAAAACGGTATCGACAACAGCACGATCGAAGGCGCATATCACAACCCGTATCAGTTTCCGGCCCACCATATCGGGCTGACCGATCAAAACGGGCCGACAACACCCAACTGGTGGCGTTCGGTCGGGCATAGCCATACGGCCTATGTCATGGAATGCATGATGGATCTTTGTGCGGCTGCAACCGGCAAAGACCCGGTCGATTTCCGACTGTCCTATCTGACAGGGGATGGAGCGGATCAGACACGCATGAGCGGTGTCATTCGTCTGGCCGCCGAAAAGGCAGGATGGGGACAGCCCCTTCCACCGGGACATTTTCATGGGTTTGCCGCCCATAAATCCTTTGGATCCTATGTTGCCGAAATCTGCGAGATTTCGACCGATGACACCGGGGCAATTACCATCGAGAAATTCACCGCCGCAGTGGATTGCGGGATCGCTGTCACGCCGGATGTGATCCGTGCGCAGATCGAGGGAGGTATCGGGTATGGTATCGGACATGTGATGCGCGCTGAACTAACGCTTGATGAGGGCGTTGTTAGTCAGTCCAACTTTCACGACTATGAAACGCTGCGCATCCATGACCTGAGCGATATTGAAACATATATTGTGCCATCCACCGAGGCCCCCACCGGTGTAGGCGAACCCGGAACACCCCCTGCGGGTCCTGCTTTGGCCAATGCCATAGCGGCCTCAGGTGCGCCGATGGTGACCCATCTGCCGATGGCCACCAACGGTGTCTTATTTTCCTGAAGCATTCCGCCTTGAATCTGCAGCCATCAGGCAAGGCGAAACGTGCCCAATTTATGGGTATCGATTTGCCTGGTCTCTTCGTGATGTTGGTCGTTTGAGCCCCTGCCTCGGCAAGATGGATGTGCCGATGCAGGGCAGAGACTAATTTTTCACCTGCGTCCCCAAGGCAGGGGTGCCCGACTTTGCGCCGATCCCTAGTCCAGAAACGCCTTTTCCACCACATATTGCTGCGGATCAGAATTAGCCCCTTCGGTCAGACCGTATTCTTCCAACATGTCCTTCAGCTCAAGGTTAAAGGCCAGGTTGCCACAGATCATCGCACGGTCATGCTCGGGGCAGAGCGGGGCAACGCCCAGATCCGCGAATGCCTCGCCCGAGCGCATCAGATCGGTGATGCGGCCCATCTTGGGGCTCTCTTCGCGGGTGGTGGTGGGGTAATATTTGATCTTTTTCCAGAAACCGTCGCCGATCACCTCGTTCAGCAATTCATCATGCTGCAGGCTTTCGATCAACTCCCGCCCATAGGTCAGCTCACCCGCTTCGCGGCAGGTATGGGTGATGATCACCTCGTCGTAATCCTCATAGGTCTGCGGTTCGCGCAACAGGCTGGCGAAGGGTGCAAAGCCGGTGCCGGTGGCAAAGAACCAGATGCGTTTGCCGGGCAACAGCGCGTCATGCACCAACGTGCCCACGGGTTTGGGGCGCAGGATGATCTCATCCCCGGGCTGGATATGTTGCAGGCGCGAGGTGAGCGGGCCGTCCTGGACCTTGATCGAGTAAAACTCCAGCTCTTCGTCCCAAGAAGGTGAAGCGATGGAATAGGCCCGCAGAAGCGGCTTTTCGCGCCCTGTCTTCTCATCGGTCTGCATGAGACCAATCATCACAAACTCGCCCGAGCGGAACCGCAGGCTGGCAGGCCGTGTCACCCGGAAGGAAAACAGACGGTCGGTCCAGTGCTTGACCTGCGTCACGGTCTGCGCGTCGGGCAGGGTGGGGGCCTTGATAGGCTTGGCTTCGGTCACGGGCGTGATCTCGTTCATAATTCATCCAATGTCGGTCTGTTAAACCGACATCCTTTAGTAATCTTTGATTTGGGTCAGGTGAAGGGGGTTTGCCCCGGATTTATCCGCGCAGGCGGGCCTGATAGTCATGCGCCTGCCAATTGGCGCGGAACAGCCAGTGGGATTCCGGCTGGCGCTCGGCCATCTCGTCGCTGATCTCGACCTCGTCGAACCCGGCGCGGCGCGCCATCGCATATTGATCGGCAATGAGGTGGCCACGCGCGCGCAGACGCCCGTTGAACCCCATCAGGCGTAACTGGCGCGCGATGGTGAAACCACGGCCATCCGAAAAGCTGGGAAAATCGACGCGGATCATCGGGATGTCATCCAGCCGACCGGCCAGTTCAACCGGGTCATTGCTGGACGCCAGATCAATCGCCACATCAGGGCGCGCGTCATTCAGGGCGGCGAAATCGCCATCCCAATCGTCACTTTCAAAACCAGTGTCTTTGACAAGAATGCTCATGCTCTTTCTCCTTGGAGTGAGGGTGTGTGGGGTACGAATTTGCCATCCACCATGTGAATGCCGCATTCGGCTTTGTCCTGACCGCGCCAGCGGCCGTTGCGTGGGTCTTCGCCGGGGGCAACCGGCGTGGTGCAGGGCATGCAGCCAATGGACGGATACCCCTGCGCCACCAGCGGGTGCCGGGGCAGGCGGTTTTCTTCCATGTAGGTCTGCACGTCGTCTCGGGTCCAATGGGCCAGCGGGTTCACTTTCATGCGGCCCGTGCCGTCTTCGGTTTCAAAGAAATCAAGCGTGGCGCGGCGGCCACCCTGATAGCGTTTGCGTCCGGTGATCCAGCCATCGAACCCTTGCAGGGCGACCTGCAACGGCGCGGCCTTGCGCAGAGCACAGCAGGCATCGGGCGCGCGTTGATGCAACGTGCCATCAGGGTCCATCGCGCGTAGATCGGTCTCGCGGGCACGAATGATGCGCAAATCCGCAAGGCCCAGCCGCTCGGCCAGTTCCTGTTGGTACACCAGCGTTTCGGTGAACAGCATTTCAGTGTCGATGAAGATCACCGGCGTTTCGCGCCGGATTACTGAAACCATATGCAACAATACCACCGATTCCGCGCCGAAACTGGACACCAGCGCCAGCTTGCCCGCCCTGGGCGAGGTCAACGCATGGCTCAGCACGGAGGTGGCCGAGTTCAAACGGTACCATTCGTTCAGGCCCGAAACGCGGGCACCAAGGTCACTCGGCAGCATGGGTCTGGGCCTGCTCGTAAAGGGCGGCTTTGAACGGGTCCATGCCAACCCGGCGGAACGTGTCGAGGAAGGCTTCCTCGGGTCCGGCGCGCAAATCGAGATAGGCAAAAATGATGCGTTCAACCGCCGGGATGATCTCGTCATAGGCAAAGCCGGGGCCGGTGCGTTGACCGATGGCCGCATCCTGCGTGTGATCGCCGCCCAGTGTGATCTGGTAGTTTTCCACACCAGCACGATCCAGGCCAAGAATGCCGATCTGACCCACATGGTGGTGACCACAGGCATTAATACAGCCCGAAATCTTGATCTTCAGATCGCCGATATCCTGCTCTAGCTTCAACTCGTCGAACCGGGTCGCGATCTCTTGTGCAATCGGGATCGAGCGGGCCGTGGCCAGCGCGCAGTAATCCATGCCGGGGCAGGCGATGATATCGGAAATCAGCCCGATATTGGCGGTGGCCAGCCCGTGTTTTTTCAGGATGCCGTGGATCTCGGGCAGGTCGGACTTGTGCACATGGGGCAGGATCACGTTTTGCTCGTGGGAAATGCGGATGTGATCATGACCGTAAGCCTCGGCCAGATCGGCCATCACGCGCATCTGCTCGGCGGATGCGTCCCCGGGCGTTGCGCCGTGGGCCTTGAGGCTGATCTGCACGATGGCATAGCCGGGCGCGCGGTGCTCGGCCAGATTTGTGTCAGACCATGCCCGGAAAATCGGGTCGGTTTTATATGCGGTCTCGAAAACGGCGGTGCTACCGGTCTCGAAGGCCGGGGGGGCAAAGGCCGTCTTGATATCCTCAAACAGCACCGTGTCGATGCCGGTAAAGGTCGGGCGGATCACGGCAAACCGCTCTTCCACGCGGGCGCGGATATCGTCGATGCCGTGCTCGTGCACGGTGATCTTGATGCGTGATTTATACTTGTTGTCGCGACGACCCAGCAGGTTCCAGACGCTGACCACGGCCTCGATGTATGGCAGCAGATCGTCCTGGCTGACAAACTCGGCAATCACCTTGCCAATCATCGGTGTGCGGCCAAGGCCCCCGCCAACGATGACGCGATAGCCGATTTCGCCGTCCTGCTCGACAATCTGAAGGCCGATGTCATGGGCCAAGGTGACGGCGCGGTCATTCGGTGCACCGGTTACGGCAATCTTGAACTTGCGGGGCAGGAACTGAAACTCCGGGTGGTCGGTGGACCATTGCCGGATCAGCTCGGCCACGGGGCGGGGATCGGCGATTTCATCCGCAGCCGCACCCGCGAAATGATCGGCGGTCACGTTGCGGATAGTGTTCCCGCTGGTCTGAATGGCGTGCATGCCCACTTCGGCCAACGCATCGAGCATGTCCGGCACATCGTTCAGCCTGGGCCAGTTATACTGGATGTTCTGACGGGTGGTGAAATGGCCATAACCCTTGTCCCACCGCTCGGCGATCATCGCCAACTGGCGCATCTGGCGGCTGTTGATCGTGCCATAAGGAATCGCCACGCGCAGCATATAGGCGTGCAGCTGCAGATAGAGCCCGTTCATCAGGCGCAGCGGCTTGAACTCATCTTCGGTCAGCGCGCCGGATATGCGGCGTTCCACCTGATGGCGGAACTGGCGATTACGCTCGGCCACAAAGGCAGAGTCAAATTCGGAATAGTCATACATCAGCTCAGCTCCGCCTGTTTGCCGTGGAAGTAATTCGAGGGACCGGTGCGCCGAAACGCCTCGCGGAAATGGGTGGGTTGCGGGCCATCGACACTTTCGGCGGCATCTGCCAGGTAAGGGCCCACCACGGTTTCGGGCTGTCCCTCGGCCATCAGCAGGCGCAGATTGGCGTGGCCCTCATCGGTCAGCAATTCTGCTTCCGCCAGATCACGGGTCCAATCATCCTCGGCGGTGAGGTAAATCACATCGCCTTCGATCAGGGCGTTTCCGGTGACCACTTTTGGGGTAAATTCGCGGGGCATGTCAGGCAAGCTCCTGTGCTGGGATACGGGGCAAGGCGGATTGGGCCGTGCGTGGGGCAAGGCCAAAAAGAGTAAGGGCTGGGCCATCGACGGCTGCGTCTGTCAGGTCGCTGGACAATTGTACAAGGGTGGTGGCGATGATGCGTTGGTCGGGTCCCGAGGCGTTTTCCACCAGGGTGATCGGCGTGGCGGGATCGGCCCCATGCATCAGCAAACGGCCTTGGATGAAACGGGACGCAGATTTGCCCATGTAAATCGCGGCCACTTCGCCGCTGCGGGCCAAGGCGTGCCAGTCATGATCGGCAAAGCCCTTCATGTCGTGGCCGGTCAGAATACGGACCGAGGTATTGCGGCCGCGTTTTGTCAGGCTTTGACCAATGGCGGCAACCGAGGCCGAGGCGGCGGTGATGCCCGGCACGATATGCCAGCCGATGCCCGCTTCGGTCAGCGCATCAATCTCTTCGTCCAGACGTCCAAACACAGTTGGATCACCCCCTTTGAGTCGCACCACGCGGGCCCCGGACAGGGCGTGTTTGACAATCAACGCGTTTATGTCGGTTTGGCGCGTCGAGGGGCCAAAGCCTTTTTTCCCGGCTTCAATCAGACGCGCACGCGGCCCTGCCAATTCCAACACATCGGACGAGACCAGACGGTCATGAATGACCACCTCGGCTGCTTCCAGCGCGCGAAAAGCTTTAAGCGTCAAAAGTTCGGCATCCCCCGGCCCGGCACCGACAAAGGCCACCTGACCCGGTGCGGGGCGTGCGCGGCGCTTGAGGTAGGAAAAAACGGACATGGTATGGCCTGCTGTTTCGATTGACTTCCTGTCTAATATAGAAAATATTCCCGGAAATACGCTAGTACACCCGGCGAATAAGGAAAATTGTTCTAGTTTTGATGTCACCCAACTGGGGTGTTCCACGGAAAAGGAAAAAACGAAATGTCTGTTCGTCTGGATGAGCTTGACCGGAAAATCCTTGTGCAGCTGCAAGCTGACGGGGGGCAGTCACTGGACGATATTGCCAAGCTGGTGGGCAGTTCAAAGACCCCGGTCTGGAACCGGATTCGCAAAATGCGCGAGGGTGGAATCATCAAGCAGCAGACCTATCTGCTGGACGCCGAGGCGCTGGGATTCGAGGCCTGTTTCTTTGTACTGATCCGCACGTCGGAACATGATGCCGACTGGCAGGCGCGGTTCCTGAAAGCCTTGCGGGATCGCCCCGAAGTGCAGGAGGCGCATCGGCTGGCCGGGGATATCGACTATATTCTCAAAGTGCGCGTGGCCAATGCCCGGGCCTATGACACGTTCTATCAGGCGCTGATTTCCGAGGTGAAAGTGCACAACGTCACAGCGCTTTTGTCGATGGAGGAGATCAAGTCGACCACCATGCTGCCCCTCTGAGGGCGCATGACCTGAATGTGCGCTTCCGCGCGCTTTTATTCAGTAGGTTGAGAGGCGACCTGTTCGAGCAGACCGACGTTTATGTGGCCTGTTACGGGTATTGGATATTTTTGGCAAGAAGAAGCCTGAAGGTCAGGAGGCCTCTTCCAAGGCTTTGATAATCGGGGTGAAATCGGCCTCTGACAGGCTGGCCCCGCCGACCAGCGCACCGTCGACATTCGGGACGGCAAAGATGTCAGCGGCATTGGCCGGTTTGACTGAACCGCCATAGAGCAGGCGCACAGACAGGCCCACACCTGCCCCCAAGCGGCGTTCGAGGCGGGCGCGGATGAAATCATGCACCTCGCCGATCTGTGCGGTGGTGGCGGTCAACCCGCTGCCGATGGCCCAGATCGGTTCATAGGCGATGACCGTATTTTCACCTGTTGAGGTGTCAGGCACGGAAGAGGACAATTGCCCGGCAATTATATCCAGTGTGTTCTGCGCCTCGCGCTGGGCCAGAGATTCGCCAATGCAGATAACGGCCATCATCCCGGCTTCATGTGCGGCGCGGGCCTTGGCGCGCACCAATTCGCTGCTTTCCTCGTGATTTTCACGCCGTTCGGAATGGCCGACGATGACGGCTTTCGCCCCGGCATCCGCCAGCATCGGGGCCGACAGATCGCCGGTATGGGCCCCCGCTGCATCGCGGTGGCAATCCTGCGCGCCGATCATCACCGGCGTGTCGGCCAGAAGGGCGTCAGCCGGGGTGATCAGCGTGGCGGGCAGACACAACAAGACATCGGCACCGGGGGCTGGATGGGCTGCGGCAATCGCCTGCGCCTCGGAGAGCGATGCGCGCGTTCCGTTCATCTTCCAGTTTCCGGCGGCCAGCTTGCGTCTCATCTTGGGATGCCTATCTATAGGTATGTGATAGAGGGGTTTGTTTCGCGAACCGCCCTGCCAGTCAAGAGCAGGTTGCAGTTGCAATCATGGCGCGGCATACCCCGGTTAACCAGTTGTTATGAGGCATACCATGATCCCGCAGATTGATCTGAAGGCTGTTTTGGACGGCGATCCCGCCACGCTGACGCGTTTGCGCGAGGGGGCCGAAGAGATCGGCTTCCTGACCGTTGTAAACACCGAGCTTGGCCGCGCCGAGGTGGAACAGGTGATCGGGGTTTATCGCGACTTCTTTCATCTACCCGAAGCCGAGAAGGCGCAGGTGGATATGGCCCGCACCGGATCGAACCGGGGCTGGGGCGCGTCCGGGTCCGAACAGGTCGATCCAAACGCCAATGCCGATTACAAACAGGTGTTTGATTGCGGGTTTGAATTGCCCGAAGGCGATGTGTTGCGCCAATCAGGCTTGGGTGTTTATGCCCCTAACCAATGGCCGCAAGACCGCCCGGAGTTCAAGCAGGTGATCGCGGGCTATTATGGCAAGGCGATGCGCGTCTCGATGCAGATTTTGCGTGGCATTGCCACGGCGACGGGTGAGGATGCGGATTACTTCGATGACAAGTTTGATCGTCCCATGGCGCTATTGCGCGGCAATTACTATCCCGAACGCCCGGACTGGGCCGGCGATAAGGATTTCGGCATTGCCACCCATACCGATTATGGCTGTCTGACCCTGCTGGCGACCGACGGAACGCCCGGGCTTGAAGTGCGCAAGCGCGGCGGCGGCTGGATTCCGGTGACGGCCGAGCCGGGCACATTCATCATCAATTTTGGCGAAATGCTGCAGATGTGGACCGACAAGCGCGTGATTGCGACACCGCACCGTGTGAAGGGGACCAAGACCGAACGCATCTCGATCCCGATGTTTTTCAACCCGAATTACAACACCAATGTTGCCCCGCGCGGATCAGATCAGGTGATCCTGGCGGGTGAACACCTGACCAAACGCTATGAAGAAACCTATCTGCACCTGAAAAACGCCGGTTAGAGGTAGCGTAGCGCCTCGCGGGCCAGGGCTGTGGCCTCTTCCGGGTCGTCCTGCGCGCTGTCGGGCAGGCGCCAATAGGGCATCTGGGCTGTCTTGCCATTGTCGCGGGTATAGGACCAGCGGATACAACCCATATCGTTCAGCCGGTCCTGAAACGCCCCGGTGCCCTTGATCATGATGCCATAATCGCCGTGCAGGATCGCAAAGATCGTGCCCGCGTGATAAAGGCACAGGCCGCCCATCATCTTGCGGGTTGTGATCTCTCCAAGATCCGAGAACAGGTCGGTGGCGAAGGCGATTTCTTCGTCACTGACAGCCATTGGTCAGCCTTGGCCGCTTTCGGACTCAAGCTCATCCACATCTTTGAACTTGATAGATTCGCCACAGCCACAGGCCTCGGTCACGTTGGGGTTGTGGAAGCGGAACCCGGATTCCAGAAGCGAGGTTTCGTAGTCAATCTCGGTTCCGAACAGGAACATTTGCGCCATCGGGGCAATCATCACCCGCGCGCCGGCCTGTTCAACCACCTCATCGTTCGGATCAATTTCCGAGACGTAATCCATGGTATATTCCATGCCCGCACAGCCGCCCTTCTTGACGCCGATGCGCAGACCCTTGGAGCCGCCTTTTTCCATCAGCTGCGCGATTTGCGCGGCTGCCTTGGGCGAGATGGTCACAGCCTGTTTTCCCGGAATGCCAAACATGATGGGTCCTTTTACGCGTTCAGGATAAATTTAGGGCGACTTGGGCATGATCTCAAGCGGGGGCAGGGCAGAAAGCAGACCTTGGATACCGATTGTGACCGCGATGGCCCACCCGAACGAGGCCAGTGTGCCAATAATCACGTATTCTGCGGTGCGTTGATCGCGGCTGGCCGTGCCAAAACGCAGGATGGATTTTGCGGCGATCAGAAAGCCCACGCCAAGGGGCTGATTGGCCAGGATCATCAGGTAAATCAGCCCGCGTTCCAGCAAGCCGATCAACCTCCCGCCTTCGCGCAGGCCCACGTTGCGGATACGCTGGCTGTGCGGGCGCATCAGAAGGCCAACGGCATATTGCCCGGCTGTGAGGCTGAGGATCAGACCGGTTAGCAGGGCCATCAGGGGCAACAGCGTGGGGCAGGCGGTCCATTGCCCGGTTTGCCACAGCGTGGGGGCATAAAAGGTGGCGACCAGCAAGGTGACCACATGGGTAGCCTGATCGGTGATGAAGGCGGTGAGGCTGCGGAATTTCCCCCACGTCTTGATGGCATCAATGGCCAGATGCGCGGCGGTCAGTATCGCCAATGTCAGGTCATAGACCTGTCCCAACGCGGCATGGGCGGTGACCCAGACAATCACCCCATGCAACAGCATCACATGGGCTTTGCCCTTGTTTTTGTTGATCCAGTTGGTTTGCAGCGCGAAATCGGCCAGCACATGGGCAAACAGAAGGGCGGTGAATGTCTCGATCATGCGTTCGTCCCCTCAATGGCTTCCAGCGCCGCGATCAGAGCCGGATAGCCCGCCGCATTCAAGGCCTGATCCACCGCTTGCCGTGAGATTCCCAACTGCTTGGCCGCAAGGCGGCGGGGCCCCGCGTCGGGGGGCAGCATCAGGCAGAGCGCGCGCGCCTGCGCTTCGGTCCAGCCCTGCGCGATATGATCGGCCAGACGAAAGGCCGCATCCAGCGCCCCGCCATCGGCATGGGCCATCAGGGTGCGATTTGGCAGTGCATCGAGTAATCGCCCAGAATCTTTAAAAACCTCGCCAAATGCGCTGTTAAGGTTGGCGTGTTCAGGCACTTCTCCTTGGCCGGCAGCTGCGGCGATGCGTGTTTCATATTCACCATTGAGAGATCGGATACGTGCCTGTGTGAGAAGGGCGACGCGAAACGCTAATTTTGGTCGATTTATTGCAAGTTGCCAACCATCGCCGCCCCTTCGCGCAAAGGCAGTTACAGTCTTATTGTCGGTGATGTTATGCCAATCAGAGCAGTCTCGACTAACCGCGTCTATTTCGGTCATTATTCTATCAAGCTCGTCGGGCTGGAGGCGTGACGAGGCGACAATATCTCCGGTGAGAGCGGCCCACTGCATTAGCAAGTCGTATCACTTGCATTTTTAAAAAGCAAGCAAAATAACTTGCTATTACATGAAGCCAAGCTCCAGACGGGCCTCGTCGCTCATCATGTCCATGCCCCAGGGCGGTTCCCAGGTCAGGTCAACATCCACCTGTTTGACGCCTGCCATCGGTTCAATGGCCTCGGCCACCCAGCCGGGCATTTCCCCAGCGACAGGACAGCCGGGTGCGGTCAGGGTCATGGTGACTTTGACTTCGCTTTCCGCATTGATATCTATGGTATAGATCAGTCCAAGATCGTAGATATTGACCGGGATCTCGGGGTCAAACACACTGCGGCACGCCTCGACCACCTGATCATAAAGCGGGTGATCCGTGGTGGAGGGCGCAATCAGCGGAGCGCCTTCAAGCGGTTCGGGGCTGTGGGTCATCTGCGTGTCCTGCGATGTTATTCCTGAGCAAACATATAGGGTTTAACCTGTGCGGCGTCCAGAGGGCGCGGCGGCTTTGATAGAGGTTGAAGAAACCGCAAGCGTTCGCCTGCATCAGGCACAATCACACGAGGATGGACAAGGTGCCGTGACGGGGGCAGGGTGGCGCTGATCTGGTATATTGCAACAAGGGGCCTGTCATGGCTGACACCGCTCAAATCCGCGCCGCTGACCATCTGGTTGATCTGCTTGTGGCGCAAGGCACCGCGCATGTGTTCGGTGTACCCGGCGAAAGCTATCTGGCAGTGTTGGACGCGTTGCATGGCCGCAACGAGATCGAATTTGTCACCTGCCGCCAGGAAGGCGGGGCCGCGATGGCCGCCGATGCCCATGGCAAGCTGACCGGCCGTCCGGGCGTGTGTTTTGTCACCCGGGGCCCAGGGGCCACCAATGCCAGCGCGGGCGTGCATGTGGCGTTTCAGGACAGCACGCCGATGATCCTGTTCATCGGACAGGTGGCACGCGACATGGTGGAACGCGAGGCGTTTCAGGAAATCGATTATCGCCGCATGTTCGGCCAGATGGCTAAATGGGTGGCCCAGATCGACGATGCCTCGCGTTTGCAGGAATTCATCACCCGCGCCTACCGGGTGGCGATGTCGGGGCGTCCGGGGCCGGTGGTGCTGGCGCTGCCCGAGGATATGCTGACCGATCATCTGAGCGCGCCAGCCGCGCCGCGCCGGGTGGAGCCGACGCGTTATCATCCCGCACCCGATGCACTGGATGCCCTGCGCG
>Ga0316205_10003044_pt1 | contig 16372 bp, 14 predicted proteins | sample 3monthpyrite_MG_FD_204941 | JGI IMG/M metagenome (GOLD analysis project Ga0316205, IMG submission 204941) | Microbial mat bacterial communities from mineral coupon in-situ incubated in ocean water Damariscotta River, Maine, United States -... | ecosystem: Environmental > Aquatic > Marine >... | reverse complement strand
GCATCAGCTGTGTGACTAACTTTTCATCAAAGTGAGCTTGCAGCGACTTTAATATTTCAGCAGCCTCTGCTGCCTGCGTATCGCTAAAAGTATAAATTGCACTGCGATATTTTCCACGCATGGAGTGATCGGCCGTACTTGCATGAGTACGTAGATGGATTTCGATCAAGGTCACGAAATCGATGACAGTCTCATCGAACTGGACGACTACCGCCTCCGACCAGGCGTCAAAAGGCGGATCCGAACGAACAAACCCCTGAGCGACAGTATGCACTCCCCGCAATGACTGAAATACCGCCTCTGTACACCAATGGCAACCACCGCCAAAACCCATGTTATTAACAATGCTGTTCATACAAGTCATCATAAGCTGACTGGTTATGCCTTGCCAATGAAAACCACATAGAAAATAACGATGGCATTACTTAGCAAAAAAGACACCAATTGTTAAATAATTTTACATTTTTAAATTCTTAAGATAGCGCCCTGTTTATTCCTTTACTAATAACATACCCTACGGGACAGCCGGTAAAGGGGTTGCTGGTGGCATCATGGATTAATTCGCGAATAATATGACTGCAATGAAACTTACAGGCAATGCAGCAGTCTATAGGGGTGGAGCTGCCACACAATAAATGAAGGGGTCAAAGCCGTTTAATCATAAAACTATATTGAAATTTTCACTAGCAGGGTCTGTCAATGTGATCTACAGAAATCTCTGGCATCATACAATGACCATGTAAACGCCAATAGTCAGCCTTTTATAATTTTTCAAAAAGCGAGGTTTTATAAATGAACACAATAACTCAATTTAAACTCAGCCTGCTTATCTTGATAAGTTTTTTATCCAGTAATATCTTGGCGTCGGATACTGCCAAAGAAAAACGTTGGGCTGATCAGATTGTAGATACCATTCTAGTGGGAGAACCTCAGTGGATCCCCATTGAAAAACATAAGTACCTGGCGATTTATACCGAGCCATCACAGGAAAAAGCGGCCGGTGCAGTGATCATTATGCATGGTATAGGCATTCATCCTAACTGGGACACTATCGTCCGGCCTTTACGAAGTGAACTGCCTGAGTCAGGCTGGCATACCTTGTCGATACAAATGCCCATTCTGGAAAATGAAGCAGAATTTAAAGATTATATTCCCCTGTTCCCCGGGGTCGCCCCTCGCATCAATGCTGCAGTCGCATTTTTAAAGGAAAAAGGCATTAACAATATTATATTGCTGGGACACAGCCTGGGCGCCACAATGGGTGCCTATTACATGGCTAGCAGCCCCGATAAATCCATTGTCAGTTTCGTCTCCATAGGCGCTTCTGCGGGCAATGAAGATAAAGTCGATTACCTGAATTCTCTGAAAAAAATTCGCAAACCGGTATTCGAGCTGTTTGGTAGTGAAGATCTGAAAGCAGTCGTCAGTACTCAAGCAGCTAAAGCCAAAGTAGCCAGCGAAGCTGGACTAACGGGCTATAGCCAAATGAAAGTCAACGGCGCTGACCATTTTTTTATGGGTAAAGATCAGGAACTGATTAAAGCGGTTAACGACTGGATTGCCCAGTTTGCCAATAAATAATTCCAAAATCCTAGTGATACCTGATTTTTTAATTGGCATGCTTATATTTTCAAATTAGAATTTTTTTAACAAAAGTATCAAGATACAGAAATACATCTATAGGTGAGAAAACAAATGAGAAATCACAAGTCAATCATATTCTGCTTTAGTGCTGTCCTTCTCGGTCAAATGCCCATGGCCTGGTCTGCCGAAGAAGCAGCCCCGTATGTTAACGCCCGCTTTATGACAGCGCCAATAGCCATTAATATTGCATCTGCGGCACAAGCAGCCTGCAAGAAAAAAGGCTTTCAGGTCGCCGTTGCTGTGGTCGACCGTTATGGTAATTTGCAGGCTTTTGCACGCGACCCGCTTGCAGGTGCCCATACAATTACAATTGCCAGACATAAAGCCTATACCGCTGCGACATTTCAAGGCGCCACCATAGAGCTCAGTGAGCGCCTGGCCTTTCTCAAAGGCACGCCAGAGTTATCTCTGGTGGGTGGTGGCGTACCTGTAAAAATGGGCGGCTATATGTATGGAGCTGTAGGTGTTTCCGGTGCACCTCGCGAAAAAATTCCGGGCGATGTGGATCACGCCTGCGCAACTGCAGGCATTGAAGCGGTTCGCGAAGCCATAGAATTTGGCGCAGAATAGCAAGCGAGGTTTACAGCTAACAACATAGGCAGGAAGCTATGAAAGCAAAATGGACACCCATATTAAAATCCCTTCCTGTATGCTACAAGATACAATTATGATTTATATCAATATTTATGCATGCTTAATGTGTTAGTTTGAATTCGATTAGTTAAGTATGCTAGCAAGAGTAATAGAGAAGATAATTAGATTACATATCGATTTATCATTACCAGTGAAAGCATGTGTTGTTAGTTAAAAGGAAAAAGTAAACTGATACTATTACATTGAACTATAAAGACATATCCGCATCGACCTTCCACCATACCGGCCATAGATCAATATGGCTACTGACACAAAGTTATCTAAGGCAGCATGAGATCACCATAGACAGCTTGGACTTAAACACAACATATCTACACACCGCACTGACAGACCGGACAGCATGTACGGCCCAAAGGGTATTACGCACCCTGTAACGACTACTAAAATGAGGATGGATTGACATGACAAAACATATATTTCAATTGGGTTTACTTGCCTTTTTGTTGACTGGATTTGGTTTTATCGGCGCAGCAACCGCAGGCAACACTGAGTGTCCGGCCGGTGATCCCTACGATAACCTGGATCAGGAATTTGGCTTTGAATCCCTGACACTAACAAGGTGCCTGTCACAGCGTCATAATGTAAAAGTGGTGATACAGGTCAACCAGTTCTGCCGGGACGACGTTCCTAACGACGAATGTACACGAGCCTACGCCTTGGGTTCTATCCAAAATATGCTCAATGACTACGAAGATATTGGTATGGATCTCAGTAAAGACGTCGAGATTATAGCCGTCGTTCACAGCGGAGGTGGTGCTCTAATGGTTCAAAATGATGTCTGGCCTAACCTGTTCGAAGAGCAGGTGGGAAATCTTATTGACCAGGGCGTGAGGTTTTACATTGGCCATAATACTGTGCGCGCCTTAATTACTAATGGAATTCTGACTTATGGCGAGGCTACCAGCGAATTGATTCCGGGCGTGGAGTACGTCACTAGCGGCATCACCGCAATTGCCGACTTCCAAGCTAAGGGCTATAAGTACGTTCAACCATAATCCAGAATAATTGGGGGCAGAACACAGTTTTCTCTAATATTGAAAACAACTGTACTCTGACCCCGATTACTATTGGGATATTCCTTTACTCATAAAGTAATCACTTTAGCCTTAAAAACGGGCTTCTAAGCAAAATTAATGGTTGTTTTCTGGCTATTTATAAGTAATTTAAGCTGATCAGGTCGATCCGACCTCATTATCCATGTTCTCCCGAAAAGTCACATAATCAACTATATTTAAATAATACATGCAATAGAAAAAGGATGGTTATGAATACGATGACATACTCCTGCAGAAGCAGCCTGGTATTGATTCTCATGCTATTGTCGATGTCTGCGATGGCGTCGGAGGAATACGCAGTCGCGCGTGAGAACATGCTGAAATCTATCAAAGAGCAGGTAGAAGAAACCAGCCTCTATATTAATAAGCAGGCACTGAATCCCCAAGTGATGCAAGCGATGGCTCGCGTGCCTCGCCACGAGTTTGTACCATCGTCACAAAAGCGCTTTGCTTATGAAAACAGGCCACTACCCATTGGCCATGGGCAAACTATCTCTCAGCCATATATCGTTGCATTAATGACAGATTTATTGAATGTCAATTCGAAAAGCAAGGTGCTGGAAATCGGAACGGGGTCTGCTTACCAGGCAGCGATTTTATCAAAGCTGGTTGACTCTGTTTATTCTATCGAAATCATCAAAGCCCTGGGTGAACAGGCGGAGCAGCGGCTAAGCCGACTGGGGTATGATAATGTCCATGTGAAGACTGGAGATGGTTATTATGGCTGGGAAGAGCATGCACCCTTTGATGTTATTATCGTCACCGCAGCATCAAGTCATATTCCTCCACCCTTGATCAGTCAGCTTAAGCCAGGAGGACGAATGGTAATACCTGTCGGCAGCCGCTTCATGACGCAGGAACTGCTACTGGTAAACAAACAGGAGGACGGCAAGCTTATTACCCGGCAGATATTGCCCGTAATGTTTGTACCATTAACTGGCGATCATTAACTTTTTCTATTAAGCATGCGAACTCATCCTCCATATTTATCCATCACGCTGCTATCGGCAGGCTCTCTTGCCTATGAAATCCTGTTGATGCGCTTGTTTTCAATCATTCAATGGCATCATTTTGCCTATATGATCATTGGCCTGGCGTTGCTGGGCTATGGTATCAGTGGCTCTGTGGTATCAATATTTCAAAAGTCATTAATGTCCCGCTACTCACAGACCTATATGGCCAGTCTATTATTGTTTTCGATATTCACAGTCGTCAGTTTTCTAATGGCACAAACGATTCCGTTCAATGCTGAAGAGATTTTATGGGACTGGCATCAATCGATTTACTTGCTGGCGATATTTCTTGTTCTGACACTACCATTTTTTTTTGCTGCGAGCGCAATTTGCTTAACTTTCATGCAGTATAGTACGCAGATTTCCCGTGTGTACGCTGCCGATTTGATCGGCGCAGGTATTGGCAGTATAGGCATAGTGTATTTATTGTTTCTAATGTTTCCACAGTCTGCACTGATGGTTATTGGCATTACCGGTTTAATCGCTTTACTGATAGCCGCATGGGAGTTTCAAATAGCCCGGCGTTTACAGACCAGTCTGGCGTTGATAGCTGTAATCGCTGTATGTATTATTGCGGCACCCTATCTTGAATTGCAAATCTCACCCTATAAAGGACTCGAACAAAGTCTTAAAATCACGGGAACACAGATTATCGAGCAACGCTCAAGTCCACTGGGTTTGCTGAGTGTTATTGAAAGTAAGCAGGTCCCTCTTCGCCACGCCCCGGGCTTGAGCCTGAACGCCACTCAGGAGCCTCCTGCTCAACTGGGCGTATTTACCGATGCCGATAGTCTAAGCGTAATAACTCAATTAAATGAAGATAGTAAACGGCTGTCCTATCTTGATCAAATGTCATCTGCATTACCCTATCATCTCGGAGATCATAAGCGCGTCCTGATTGTTGGTGCGGGAGGTGGCTCAGATATACTACAGGCCAGATTCCATCAGGTGCCAAATATCGATGCTATTGAACTTAACCCACAGATAGTCGAGCTTGTTAACAACAGGTTCAGGGCATTCTCCAATGCCCTCTATGATAACAAAAATGTGAATATGCATATTGGTGATGCGAGGGATTATTTACGTGTCAGTGAAGATAATTACGATTTGATACAACTGGCCCTGCTGGATACATTTAATGCGTCTGCTTCCGGGTTATATGCCCTTAACGAAAACTATTTATATACGCTTGAAGCCTTGCAGCTTTATATCAATCGACTTAAACCAGATGGCTATCTGGCCATCACCCGCTGGATAAAAATACCGCCACGAGACACATTGAAGCTATTTGCAACAGCAGTACAGGCACTAAAAATATCTGGCATTAAATCTCCTGAGAAGCGGCTGGTTCTGATTCGCAGCTGGCAAACAAGCACACTATTAATTAAAAATGGTGAGGTTAGTGAACAAGATATCAGCGCCATTAAAACCTTTTGCCATGATCGCTCTTTTGATATTGCCTACGCTCCAGGTATGACTGAACAGCAGGCAAATCGTTACAATATTTTAAAGCATCCATTTTTTTACAAGGGAGCAGTTTCCTTATTAGGTGAAAAACGCCAACAGTACCTGGATCAGTACAAATTCAACCTTGAACCTGCCACGGACAATCGGCCTTATTTCAATCATTTCTTTAAATGGTCGACATTAAGCGAGATTATGCAACTGCGTGGCAAAGGAGGAATGCCGCTGATTGAATGGGGCTATATCATTCTAATAGCCACCCTGATCATTGCTTTATTGATGAGCGTGTTATTAATACTATTGCCATTGTATTTTCTGCAGCGAGACCGTGCTGAGCCGGCAAGTAAGGTCAAGCGACTTTATGTTGTTTTATATTTTTTCATGGTTGGCCTGGCTTTTTTATTTATTGAAATTGCTTTCATGCAAAAATTTATCCTATTCCTGCATCACCCTATCTATGCAATTTCAATAACGTTGACAGCTTTTCTGGTGTTTGCCGGTCTGGGCAGTTATTACTCAAAAAGCCTGTGTCGGTACTACTCAAATCGACAGGTCGCCTCTATGGCTATTATAATGATCTCCATATTAAGTTTATTATACCTGGTGGCGTTAGAGCATATATTCAGTTACTTTGCTACGGCAGCAGTCAGTATACGAATGTTAACTGCATTGCTATTGATTGCACCGTTGGCCTTCTTTATGGGCATGCCATTCCCCAGCGCACTATCGAGCCTGGATAAATGCGACACTCGCCTTATACCATGGGCATGGGGTGTGAACGGCTGCGCATCGGTAATTAGTGCAGTGCTCGCAAGTCTACTCGCTATACATTTCGGTTTTGCGACAGTAATCGTAATAGCAGTAATGTTATATATTATTATGTTATTCCTGTTTCCTGCGGAAAAGATCGCAAGAGAATGAAAAACAGGGCCATAGCGACCCTTTATTTTCCTGTCTTTATAGCCACATCATGTGATTGACAGTCTAAACAGATTCATTATTCATCAGTACTGCAGAGACCTGTTTAATTTGAAGGCTGAATGTATTCATAAAACAAGTTAACGCTTTAAAGCAGGTGTCTTATTTATTCTGGTAATATTATCCTGTGATTTGTTCCACCAGGCACAGGAGTTGTGGCTGTCTATTACCACCTTGCCTTACGTTATACGCGTATCTTCCCGGAGCATTTTGAAATAGTTCCCTTGAGCGGTTTAAAAGGTGAGGCTGAATATTCTGAGAGTAACATTTGCACAGCCTATCATATTGGTCTGCTCGGTAATGGCGACAAGCGGGGTGAAATATTTCTGGATTATATGTTCAGTGACACGGTCACGCAGTTATATATTTAGCATGGTTTGCAGCGATAACAAAAAAATGCCACCCGAAGGTGGCATACATAAAACGAGAATAAAACATTTATTATTTTTTGAATGTCATAAATAGCGCAGATGTCCAGATTTTTGCATCATCAACCTGTCGAGCAACAACATAGACAGGACGATGACCGTGTGGTCCATTCTTCGGCGCCACTTCAAAGTTACCCGTCACTTCACGCGGCGCATCACTATCACTCATGCGCTCCATCGCCAGGAACATTTCAACACCCGGCAGGTCTTTCTTCAGTCGTGCTGCTTCAAGCAACTCGGCTCCGGTAAACTCCCAGGTAAAGGTTGGGCAATGTACAAACGGATTTCCTTTTAAGGGGTCGCCTACTTTTACATAACCATCAATAGTCCCTTCGATCCTGATCTTCGCTGTTGCCAAATGCGAGACATCCATTTCGATGGCATCCACGTCACCGTAGGTATCACTCTTGAAGCCTACTGTTGTTGCCGTTTCACGCCAGCAGGTTTCTTCCTTGTGCTCAAAACCCAGACCGACAAATTCGTTGATGACAGCATCGATAATGGTGATCTTGCCTTTCCATGCCGCCCAGCGATAACGGTCTTTGATACGTGCACCGCCCCAGCGGAAACGAATCTTGCGATCGGAATAGCCCAGCTCTTTCTGCAGGTCACGACGCCAGAACTCACCGTCCTGATCATAAGCCACGATTTCATCCCAGCCGACGTCACCGAGGAAGCGATAATTGATCTTTGCCGCTCCTTTATGTTCGAACTCGTCGCCCATGATGTGCTTGCCACAGCTGGTCAAACCAAAGGTGCGCTCACCGGTTGAGGCAAAGGTATGACGTTGACGTAAAGCTATACCAATGGCCTTGCGTGATAACTCGGGTGAAATCACACCGGAAATACCACCCTTGGTACCGAATACCGCTGTACCCGGCACGCCACCACCGCAACGCCCACGGTGTTCATCACCGGCCATACTCGCACCGATCTTGTAACCACGCTCCATTGCATCCTGGTATAACCAGCCAAAATGACCCCAGGCAGAACCGATCTCTACTAATTTTTCCAACTCAGGATGATGCCAGTCCATAAGACAACGACGGCCACCGACGTGAGGGGTTAACAAATGACCTTCTGGATCATGAATATACGCTGCCCAAAGTTCCTCCAGTGGCCAGGCACCCGGAATAGCTTCCGTGGTACCGGAGTCTTCGTTCCAGTCTACTGAACGCACATGCGTGCCATCTTTCAAGTACGGGAATTCAGGCTCATCATCATGCAGGAAGATGACGTTATGATCACCACCGGCACAGGAGCTACCACACCATTCCGTTCCCGGATAGGCAACGAACTCCCCGTCTTTGGTAATTTCGCGAATTAACTCAACCGTTTTTTTCCACCGCTCGGTAGTGATGTTGAAGTCGTTGTGTGCAAAGGCCAGCACATCCAGACCAGTCACATCTCGACCATAGGTCAGGTTATAACTGGTAGAGTTGGTACCCACTGTATCTTCCGAGTGAACATGCAGGTCGGTATAATAAATACGTGGGAAATTTAACTCTTTATCAATCGTGACATAGAAAACATGCTGTTTAACGGCAGGATGATCCGGCATCACAGCGGTGATGATTAACTCGCCCGGTTTATCCGTTGGCATATCCTCCAGCAACTGCACAGCCCAGCCTTTTTTCGGCAAGACGATGTTTTTGTCATAACAATCCTTACCATTCAGGGTTGCCTTTACATGTACCTTGTCGGGACGTGACCAGCAGGTATTGCCCCACTCATCCTCGGCGCGAATACGCAATGGTATTTTTTCGCCCTGTTTAACCAAACGCGAGCCCGACCATTGCAATAGTGCGGGTACACCCGGCTTGATATTGATAGTCAGGTCTGGATCTACCGCTGCAAAGCGTGAGGTGCCTAATGGATCTGCATAACAACGGAACTTAAAGAATTCTTCAGTAAAGGTTTGTACGCGCGTACCCGGCCCACCAAAGCGACGATCACCCAGGCGAATAATAATATGATCACCTGCTTTCAGATAACCATCATAGGTATCAACAATCACGGCCTTCTGGAATGGGCGCTCATGGCCCTTCTGGTCAAAGCGCACACTAAGCTTTTGTACTGAAGCTGCACTTTGTCCTTCGACAGTCGGCGCCGCATGATATTCCGCAGAGACATAGTTTGCAGCTGTTGGATCGGTTGTTTGAAACAGCTCCCAGTCAGAATAAAAACGAAAGGTCGCTTTAAACCAGGAACCGTCCGCCATACCAGACTGCCCCAATGTGTAATCAATAATGACTTCCTGCCATGAGCCGGCCACCATCTCTTCGATATTACAACTCACCGAGCCAAGAAAAGGCATGTCCTTGGTCTTGGCATAGAGCCCAATGGGCGCAGTATATGAATCGCCGAGTTTTGCTTTTAGCTCGGCATCCGTCATTTTTTTCATGAATATATCCTCTTTACCTGTATTCTCTGATGTCTTTAAGTCCCGGCACCGCATGGGTGAAAACACCAACTGGCCCGTTCACCTGATTCTTGAACCCAGTCTATCGCGATAGCCTTGTCCGCGCCTGTCGTGAAGGCGACAAACACGTTGCTTTCCTCAGTCGCCCTTGTGCTGCCCGGCCGCAGCAGCGGCGGCTTCCACTTGTTTCTTGCGTCCGCCTTTGATGCCATTCCAGAAAGTGCGCACAATCACGAACAAGGCGAGCCCCATCAATATCATGGCAACAGGGCGTTGGAAGAACATGTAAGTATCGTACTCGGAAATGATAACTACCTGCTGCAGTGCACGCTCCCACTCGGGCGCCAGGATGAAACCGATCAGGAATGCCACGTAGGAGTAATCGAACTTGCGCATAAAGTAGCCGATGAAACCGAATGCGAGCATAACGCCCACGTCAAACATGGATGACTTGCCGAGGTAAGATCCCATAATGCAGGTGAATACCACGATCGGGTACAGGATCATTGCCGGGATATTGACCGCCTTGCAGAAAAAACGTAGCCCAAAGCGTCCTATCAACAATAAGAACAGGCTGGCCAGTAACAGGCTGCCGTATATGCCGTACATGAGCTGGGCGTTTTCCTGAAACATCAAGGGGCCGGGCTGCATGCCATGAATCATGAATGCACCCATCAGCATGGCGACGGCGAGGTTACCGGGAATGCCGAGAACGAACAGCGGGATCATGCTGGCGGCGACCACGGCGCTATTGGCCGACTCGGACGCTCCGATACCTTCCAGGCTGCCCTTGCCGAATTCTTCCTTGTTCTTGGATCGCTTCATCGCCTGGTCATAGGACATGAACGACGCCACCGGCGCTCCCAGTCCTGGCATGGCACCCACACCAATACCGATCAGGCTGCCGCGCAGCAACGTCCTTTTGTTTGCAAAGAATTCCTTGAACGAAAGGAGTCGATCTTCTATCTTTGATGAAAACACGTTGACAATATGTGTGCCGCCTCCCTTGACCGTGAATTTTTCCAGTTGCAGCAGGATTTCCGAAAATGCCAGCAGGCCAATGGCCACCGGAATCAGCGACAAACCACTGCCGAATTGATAAACATCAAAGGTGAGCCTGGGCAATGCAGTCACCGGCTCAGTACCGACCAGCCCCACCAGAATCCCGAACCCGGCCGCAACCAGGCCACGGCAGATGGAACTGGTGCCGATACCTGCAATGACAGTCAGTGCCAGTGAAATCAGCGCAAAGATTTCTGGCGGACCCATGAACAGGGCCACTGCAGCGAGCGGTGCTGCAATCAGAATCAGCACTACCGTTGAGATAAAGTCGCCAGCCACTGAACTATACAAGGCCATACGAAGTGCCTTTTCACCTTTTCCCTGCTGGGTGAGTGGATAACCGTCCCAGGAAGTCGCCGCCGCCTCCGGCGTACCCGGCGTACGCAACAGGACTGCAGATACAGCGCCACCGAAGAACGCTCCCTTGTTCAGCCCCACCAGGAAACCGATCGCGGTAAGCGCCGACATATAATAGGTAACCGGAATGAATAGCGCGATAGCCATGGGACCATTGATACCGGGAATAGCACCGATCAGCACCCCGATGGCAACACCGATAAACACAAACATCAGGCTGGCAGGTGAAATGGAGTCCAGCAGCCCCGCAATGATCATTTCCATAGTGTTTGAATTCCGATTGTTATTAGAAAAACTGTGGGCCTGGTACCGGCACGCCGAAACCGTAGCGCATGACAATGTAGAGCACCACCGTCAGGACGACTGACACCACGATCGACTGCACCCACTTGCGATTGCCGATGACATACTGGAGAGTCATCAGGAAGGCAAAAGACGCCAGCATGTAACCGATGTATTCGATAAGCACCACCAGCAGCACGCTCGGAATCATGATGCGGGCGAGGTGAGATATTTTCACCCGTCCTACCTGAGTGAAACCACTGCCCTGTTCCAGGTCCTCCGGAAATTCCCTTTCCTCATCACAAAGAGGCTTATTCATATAAATAGCAAGGCCAATACGTACCAGGGAAAGGCAAGCCATAAACAGCATAATGCCGACAGCCACATTCGGAACCAGTGCCGGCGAAGCACCGTAACCAGGATAGGCCGGTGTGTAGGTGGGAATTGCCCAGGTGAGCATCACTATGCAAAATCCGATAATCGATAAATAGGCGATCGTTTCTCTTTGTAATCTTGTCACGTGTTTTTCCTGTTCTCCCCAGATCTTACGGCGGGGGCAATGCCGCCGGACCGGAAACAGGTTCCGGTCCGGTAGCCAATCTAACCAATATGACCTACTTCATCTTCGCTTGCTTGCCAAAGGTGCTGTATAAATCCTTCACCGTCTTGTCAGCATGCGCTTCACCCCACTTAACAGGTCGCATCAACAGGTTGCCTGTGATGAACTCCTGGGTTTCCTTGTCGTTCGCCAGTTGGTCAGCTGCCGCCAGAAGTTTGGCCTTCACTTTCGGATCCATGCCTTTTGGAGCAACCAGCGCAACGATCATTTCCACCTGTTCGTCGTAGCCCTGTTCGCGCAAAGTAGGCACATCAGGAATCGGCGGCAAACGCTCACCCAGAGCTGCTGCAATCAATTTGATTGAGCCGGCTTCTACGTGCTTGTAAAGAATCGCACCCACGTAGCCAACGCTTGCGTGACCACCAGTCACGGCCTTGATCACCGAAGGACCACCTTTGGACGGAATCAGCGACAACTTCACGCCTTCCTTCTTGGCCATGCGTGAAAGCGCGTCACGATCATCGGCACCATGAAACATGGCAATCATGGCCTTGTCGTTCTTCTTGTGCCAGGCGAAGGCTTCCTTCAACGTGTTCCAGGGCGCATCATTCTTGGATATGAAACCACTGGAGTTGAGTGCGACCAGGGTCAGATAATCGAAATCATCTGGCTTGTAGATCAACTTGGCGTGATGTGGTGCGTAGGTATACGCGGTCAGCGAGGTAACGCCGAGGGTGTAACCATCAGCCTTGGCTTTACTGAGTTCGGTCGCCATCACGGTACCGTGGGAGCCGGTCACGTTCTTTACGTTAATGGGCTGGTCCAGAATCTTGCTCATGCGCTGACCCAGGCCACGCGTCAGACGATCGATCTGTGCGCCTGGCTGGGTCATGGTCATAAACGTAATGGGGCGGCTCGGGTATTCGGATGCGATGCTATTGGTCATCACAGCAACCATCATAAGGCCAAGACAAATCTTAATCATTTTTTTCATCTTTAACTTCTCCATGGAATCAGTTTATTTTTATTTTCCGATCTTTAAAGTTAAGGATCGGCCCTAAATCGTTAGCTGTGCTCAGATACTAACGAACGTGGCTCAGCTTATTTGTCGTCTGGCTGACAATAGTCACACAAAGCAACGCATATCATGAAATCATAATACAGCTATAAATTAATACTTAAGGAATCAGTAACGAATCAATGTGAATATTTGCTATTTGAACACAAGAAAATTAACCAGAAGCCCATATTTAAATTATGTGGCCTCCTGGTTATGAGCAGTTCTTTCCGTAACCGCCAGATCAAGCTTCACATTCTCTTGAATACATCAGCAGAGAGTTGAGAACCGGGGTTACCTTACATTCTTGTTTTTATATTAACCTGAATGTATTGACTCTTTTATAGCATGGCTTAAAGCCCTATACATGACGAATGATAAAGAGTAAGGATAAAAACGAACTGATACTGCATAAGCAGCATTAGAATTGAGTAAACAGGGTAACGTATTGCTATTTATCTGTTATTTTAAATTTATGAAGGTGATTATTCTGCTAATGCCTAAGTCATGACACCAGGGCGATACTCCTTAGTACGGTTTCCACTATGTTGACTGTTTGATTTTTTCTGAGGTAAAAGCTTGACCTTTTTAGCAATTAATCCCTGTTTATCTGCATGACATTCAAACTCAACATTCGCACCGACTTTCAAAAACTGACAGTTAACAAGGTCGGCCTTGCTTACCCTGATGTCTGAACCACCCCCGTTATCGAGAAACCCGTAGTCCTTATCGCGAAACCATTTCTTAACTACTGTTTGCAAAACTTCACCTCTATCTTTGTGCCAGGCATCGACACATCTTGAAAAGATGTGTCGATACGCTAACTTCAATACTTCACTTGTATTTTATGTGGTTTAGTAATGCAATCAGCTCGGTACGACGCTGGTTGCACACGGCCCCTTCTGGCCTTGTCCGACGACGTATTCTACTTTCTGGCCTTCATTAAGTGATGCATAGCCATCGCTCTTGATTTCAGAATGGTGTACGAACAGATCTTTACCCCCATCTTCTGGAGTGATAAACCCAAAACCTTTACTTGCGTCGAACCATTTTACTGTACCTGTGCTCATACCGTTTTTTCCCTTGTTAGATTAATAGTAGTTTTACCACAAATCATGATCTTTTACAGAAATCTTTAACTATTCCGGAGATAGTTATCCTGTTTAGTGCCTGGACCACGATATATTGCATTTATATTACAGTGGGCATGGAAAGGCCAGACCCCAATTTATGAGTATAAATAGTATAAAACAGAAGCCTTCTTCACTTTATATGTCTCTTTTATGCAGTGCTTCCCTGGTCACCAACCCACAGCTACGTGATTCTTCGTTATAACTGATCAACAGTTTGCCTGACTTCAGTAGTGTTATTAGATGTGCTGCTTTCTCCTGCATACTCATTTCTTCCCAACCGTAATCGGTACCATCTCGCGTAACAAAGTCCTCTACCAGTGCCTGTAATGCTTCTTCTGATAATTCGCCATATGGGATAATCATAAATACAGGGTCCAGGAATGATCGGGGTCGTGTTTTGATTCACTCCGCGGGATGTTACCCTGTTTTGGAGTGTCCGTTAAAGTAAGGGATATTCACTCTGACCCCATTGATTTATTGTTTTCCTGCAGGAGTATTCATTAAAACCGGGAGTAGAGAGTACTTGGAACCACTTTGAATTTTATTAAGCATTTCCTGAACACGCTACGCTCATTCTGTCATTTTGTTTCTAATATTAGAGAATATTGCTCTCTGCCTCTTTAATTTTCGAGCCCTTTAATCCTTCAATTATTATTCCCACTCCATAGCCTGAATTACCTGCTGGGCATTACGCCCCTTGAGCGTGTCATAATTCTTCAGGCGCTTGAAGCGTGATTGATCAATTTCACTGATCTGCGTGACATCTCTTCCCGCATCGATAAAAGCCCTGACATTATTACGCAAAAATACCAGGTAATCATAAGTATCTGCCCGTGCCCGTGAAAGACTGGTTGCCGGCCCATGCCCAGGGACCACAAAGTCGGGCTTCAGCGCCGCCATGCTTTCATAGGCAGCCAGCCAGTGACGGCTGTCAGAATGTTCCAGCACACCTAGCATACGATCAACGTAAACCACATCACCCGCAAACACGACCCGCTCTTTCGGTAACCAGACCAGAATGTCACCAGGCGTATGTGCAGGGCCGACATGCATCAGTTCGAAACGCACACCGCCGAGTGTAAACACCTTCTTCCCGGCAAATTTTTCATCGGCGTATACAGCATCAGTGCCAGCCAGTGCTTTGGTACCAACCAGATTACCGAGCATAAACATTTGATTCTGAAATCGTGCATGTTGATCCGTTACTGCTGCTTTGCTGGCAATGATATGCGCACCACGCTGCTTGAAATAACCGTTCCCCAGCCAACGATGATCCTGCCCCCCGGTATTAATTACCGTTACCACGGGTTTATCAGTAACACTTTTGATGAGACTATCAATCTTTTCGGCGCCCTTATAAGTCCCACCCGAATCAACAAGGACCACACCATCAGCTGTAATAATGAATCCGAAGCTTGCATTATTTCCCAGATTATCGGCCGTACGGTTTCCCAGCTCGCCAACAATTGCATAGATATTGTTCTTCACTTTTTGCAGCTTCAAATGCTCTTCCGCGCAGGCCTGGCTACTGAGCAGGAATATCGCCCACAACACTAACAGCCATTTAAATATCTTCATATTTCATATACTCAGGTTATAGCCAAAATAATTAAGAAATCTGCCCTCTTTTTTCTTCCCTAATCAGCCCCACTGAGTTTACTTTTGGTGGGGGCCTGCATAGGTAGCCCGTTTGCCAGGCTCGTGAGGTACAGCTCCATGTCGACATATTCCTCCGATCCCGGTTTTTGAGGGTAGGTGAGCGTGACAATCTGGCAATGACGAATGCGTTGTTGCAGGCTAATCAATCCAAGGTCATGCAGGGCGATGAAATGTCTTGGCCAGGTGGCGGCAGTGTGGCGGTACTGGCCACCGGGCTGGATACTGCTGAGTGATTGACCTCGTAACCACTTGTTTGCCGCTCTCACATGACAGTCTGCACAAGCCATATTCAGTTGCCCGGTCTTTTTATAAAATGATTGCTTACCGCGTTGTAAGGCATCTTTGGTATGCACGTTCGGCGCGATCTTTATGGGCGCATTTCTTGAAAGGTATTTTACATACGAGCTCAAGGTATTGGATTCGCGGCTGCCCAGTTTATACGGTTGGCTGTGCATGTATTTTTTCCGGCAGTGATTATTACGTGATTCGATGAGCATTATCTTGCCCAGTTCATGATCATATTTTGGATAAGCGATGGCCAGGTTGGTCAGATCAGGCGCACTGCTATTGCCTGGCGCATGGCAGCTGGTACAGGATTGGCCATT
>Ga0316205_10003042_pt1 | contig 16375 bp, 27 predicted proteins | sample 3monthpyrite_MG_FD_204941 | JGI IMG/M metagenome (GOLD analysis project Ga0316205, IMG submission 204941) | Microbial mat bacterial communities from mineral coupon in-situ incubated in ocean water Damariscotta River, Maine, United States -... | ecosystem: Environmental > Aquatic > Marine >... | reverse complement strand
CCGGTGTGGACGTTCAAATTTCGGTCTGAGGAGGGCAGTGGACATGTTGCGCTCTGGTGTAATCGCAAAAAAAGTCGGCATGACCCGGCTATTCATGGAGGACGGGAAGCAGATCCCCGTGACCGTTCTTCAACTGGACAAATTGCAGGTCGTCGCTCAGCGGACGCCCGAAAGCCATGGCTATACGGCCGTGCAGCTGGGGGCCGGTTCGGTGAAGGCCAAGCGGGTCTCAAAGGCCATGCGCGGACACTTTTCGGCTGCAAAGGTCGAGCCCAAGCGCAAGGTCGCGGAATTCCGCGTGGCGCCCGAGGCGATGATCGATGTGGGCGAGGAAATCACCGCGAACCATTACTTCGAAGGTCAGTTTGTCGACGTGGCGGGCACCTCGATCGGTAAGGGCTTTGCCGGCGCCATGAAGCGTCACAACTTCAGCGGTCTGCGGGCCAGCCACGGTGTGTCGATCTCGCACCGCTCGCACGGCTCGACGGGTCAGTGTCAGGACCCCGGCAAGGTCTTCAAAGGCAAGAAGATGGCCGGTCACATGGGTGCTGCCCGTGTCACCACGCAGAACCTTCAGGTTGTCAAGACCGATGCGGGCCGTGGCCTGATCATGGTCAAGGGCGCGGTGCCGGGCTCCAAGGGGGGCTGGGTCACGATCAAGGATGCGGTCAAGAAGCCGTTCCCTGAGAGCGCGATCCTGCCCGCCGGTCTGAAATCCATGGCCGAGGAAGCCGAGAAGGCCGCCGAAGAGGCCGCAGCCGCCGCAGCCGCCGAGGCAGAAGCCGCCGCAGCCGAAGCCGCAGCCGCCGAGCAGGCCGCGATGGAAGCCGCCGAGGCCGAAGAGGCGAAACCCGATGCCGTGGCCGAAGCCGAGGCAGCCGAGAAGAAGGACGATGACGCATGAAACTCGACGTGATCAAACTGGACGGCAAGAAGGCCGGCTCGGTCGATCTGGGCGAAGACGTCTTCGGCCTGGAACCGCGCGCGGACATTCTTCACCGCGTCGTCCGCTGGCAGCGTAACAAGGCGCAGGCCGGTACGCACAAGGTGAAAACCCGGTCCGAGGTGAAATACTCGACCAAGAAGATCTATCGCCAGAAGGGCACGGGTGGCGCACGCCACGGCGCGCGTTCGGCGCCGATCTTTCGCGGTGGTGGCATCTACAAGGGCCCGGTCGTGCGCAGCCACGCGCATGATCTGCCCAAGAAGGTCCGCCTCCTGGGGCTCAAGCACGCGCTGAGCGCCAAGGCCAGGGCCGGTGAACTGGTTGTCATCGACGAGGCAAGCTCGAACGGCAAGACGGGCGCGCTGGCCAAGCAGGTCAAGGATCTGGGCTGGAAGCGCACGCTGATCATCGACGGCGCCGAAGTGAACGCCGATTTTGCCCGCGCCGCGGCCAATATCGACGGTCTGGATGTGCTGCCGAGCATGGGCGCCAATGTCTATGACATTCTGAAACGCGACACGCTTGTTCTGACCAAGGCCGGTGTCGAAGCATTGCAGGAGCGCCTGAAATGAGTGCGAAAGCAGAACATTACGACGTGATCCGCAAGCCGATCATCACCGAAAAGGCCACGATGGCGTCCGAAAACGGCGCGGTTGTGTTCGAAGTGTCGATCGACGCGGCCAAACCGCAGATCAAGGAGGCCGTGGAGGCGCTCTTTGGTGTGAAGGTGAAGGCGGTGAACACGTCGATCACCAAGGGCAAGGTGAAGCGCTTCCGCGGTGCCCTGGGCCGCCGCAAGGACGTCAAGAAGGCCTATGTGACGCTCGAAGAGGGCAACACGATTGATGTGACAACGGGTCTTTGATCAGTTGGCGGGGTGAACCCCGCCCTACGGAATTGGAAACCCCGGCTGCGTGAGTGGCCGGGGTTTTTGCTCCTAAAAAGCCACCCTCATCGGTACTCTTGGAATTCAAGGCCCAATTTGTCCAAGAAATATTGGTCGATTTGCCCGTCCAATTCACCGTCGAGATAGTCCAAAATGCGGGGGACGACCTCGGGACAGTGTGCAAGCTGATGCTGAAACACAGCTTCGGTCACGGTTCGCTTAATTCTCTACATAGTTGGCGTGAAACCCGCGCGGAATCAAGGCCGCAGGCCGCCGCGCATGGCCAGACCGCCCCCCGGGCTGGCCATTGGCTAGCGTCTCGCGCCATATTTTTGCGGGGAGTACTTGGCTGGCATAAAGCGCTTTGCTCCGGCGTGGGGTGGCCATCCCGCGGTCTGGCCATGCGCGGCATGGGGGCGGGGCAGGTGCCGGGGTGAACCCCGGCCTACTGGTTGGGGTGGTGGGTTGGCACCCACCCTACGGTTTCTTGGCCCGAGGGCTTGACCCTCACCCTCATCCCCCCTAAACGACACCATCTGATGTGCCCCGGATTCGTCCGGGGTGTTTCTTTTGTTCGCAAGAACGCTATCGCCGGGCACCTAAGGGGGCCTATACCAATGCCGGGCTGAAGCCCGGCCTACATAGCTCCGGATCACCTCCGGGGCACTGCTAAACGGAAGACAGAAAGCATGGCACTCAAGTCGTATAAGCCAACGACGCCGGGCCAGCGCGGGCTGGTGCTGATCGACCGTTCGGAGCTGTACAAGGGACGCCCTGTCAAGGCCCTCACCGAGGGTCTGAGCAAGTCGGGCGGCCGGAACAACACCGGACGTATCACATCTCGCCGGCGTGGCGGGGGGGCAAAGCGCCTCTACCGGATCGTTGATTTCAAACGTAACAAATTCGACGTGGCGGCCTCCGTCGAGCGGATCGAATATGACCCGAACCGGACCGCCTTTATCGCGCTTGTCAAATACGACGATGGCGAGCAGGCCTATGTCCTGGCGCCGCAGCGCCTGGCCGTTGGTGACAAGATCATCGCCGGCGCCAAGGTCGACATCAAGCCCGGAAACGCGATGCCCTTCAGCGGTATGCCCATCGGGACGATCGTGCACAATATCGAGCTCAAGCCCGGCAAGGGTGGGCAGATCGCCCGCGCCGCCGGCACTTATGCGCAGTTTGTGGGCCGCGATGGTGGCTACGCCCAGATCCGTCTGAGCAGTGGCGAGCTTCGTCTCGTGCGTCAGGAATGCATGGCCACCGTTGGTGCCGTCAGCAACCCCGACAACAGCAACCAGAACTACGGCAAAGCGGGGCGTATGCGTCACAAGGGCGTTCGCCCGTCGGTGCGTGGTGTGGTCATGAACCCGATCGATCACCCGCACGGTGGTGGCGAGGGCCGGACCTCGGGTGGTCGTCACCCGGTCACGCCCTGGGGCAAGCCGACGAAGGGTGCTCGCACCCGCAACAAGAACAAGGCGTCGCAGAAGCTGATCATCCGCTCGCGTCATGCCAAGAAGAAGGGCCGTTAACACATGAGCCGCTCTGTATGGAAAGGCCCCTTTGTCGATGCCTACGTCCTGAAAAAGGCCGAAGCATCGCGCGAGTCGGGGCGCAACGAAGTCATCAAGATCTGGTCGCGCCGCTCGACGATCCTGCCCCAGTTCGTGGGCCTGACGTTTGGCGTCTACAATGGCCACAAGCACGTCCCGGTGAACGTCTCCGAGGACATGATCGGTCAGAAATTCGGTGAATATTCGCCGACCCGCACCTATTACGGGCACGCGGCCGACAAGAAAGCGAAGAGGAAGTAAGCCATGGGCAAGGAGAAAAATCCCCGCCGCGTGGCGGACAACGAGGCGATGGCCAAGCTGCGCATGTTGCGCACCAGCCCGCAAAAGTTGAACCTCGTCGCGGCGATGATCCGTGGCAAGAAGGTGGAGAAGGCCCTCACGGACCTCACCTTCAGCCAGAAGCGCATCGCGCAGGATGTCAAGAAGTGCCTGCAAAGCGCCATCGCCAATGCCGAGAACAACCACAACCTGGATGTGGACGAGCTGGTCGTGGCCGAGGCCTATGTCGGCAAGAACCTGGTGCTGAAGCGCGGTCGCCCGCGTGCGCGTGGCCGTTTCGGCGCTCTGCGCAAGCCGTTTTCCGAACTGACGATCAAGGTCCGTGAAGTTGAGGAGCAAGCCTAATGGGTAACAAAGTCAATCCGATTGGCATGCGCCTTCAGGTCAACCGCACCTGGGACAGCCGCTGGTATGCCAACACCAAGGACTACGGGAACCTCCTGCTCGAGGACCTCGCCATCCGCGAGTTCATCGAAAAGGAATGCAAGCAGGCCGGCGTGAGCCGCGTGATCATCGAGCGTCCGCACAAGAAGTGCCGCGTCACGGTGCACACCGCGCGTCCGGGCGTCATCATCGGCAAGAAGGGCGCGGATATCGAAACCCTGCGCCGCAAGCTGGCCAACATGACCGACAGCGAGCTGCATCTCAACGTGGTCGAAGTGCGCAAGCCTGAGCTGGATGCCGCCCTGGTGGGTGACAGCATCGCACAACAGCTCGAGCGTCGTGTGTCCTTTCGCCGCGCGATGAAGCGCGCCGTGCAGAATGCCATGCGCATGGGTGCCCTGGGGATCCGGGTCAACGTCGCGGGCCGCCTCGGCGGTGCCGAAATCGCGCGGACCGAATGGTATCGCGAGGGGCGGGTGCCGCTGCACACGCTGCGCGCGGACATCGATTACGCACATTCCGAAGCGATGACCGCCTATGGCATCATCGGGATCAAGGTCTGGATCTTCAAAGGCGAGATCATGGAGCACGATCCTTCGGCACGTGACCGCAAGGCACAGGAACTTCAGGATGGTCCCGCACCCCGTGGTGCCGGCGGCCGGCGCTAAGGAGAGAAACAATGCTTCAACCAAAGCGTACAAAGTTCCGCAAGCAGTTCAAGGGCACCAACAAGGGCCTGGCGAAGGGCGGGTCCGACCTGAACTTCGGCACCTATGGTCTCAAGGCGTTGCAGCCCGAGCGGGTCACTGCCCGCCAGATCGAAGCCGCACGTCGTGCCATGACGCGTCACATGAAACGTCAGGGCCGTGTCTGGATCCGGATTTTTCCGGACGTGCCGGTGACCTCCAAACCCACCGAGGTCCGGATGGGCAAGGGTAAGGGCTCGGTCGATTTCTGGGCCGCCAAGGTCAAGCCCGGCCGCGTGATGTTCGAGATCGACGGCGTGGCCGAAGACGTGGCCCACGAGGCCCTGCGTCTGGCCGCGATGAAGCTGCCGATCAAGACCCGCGTGGTTGTTCGCGAGGATTGGTAGGCCGCAATTCGCGAATGCGAATTGTCGGTAGTGCGGTGTAGGCGAATTCGAAGAATTCGTCCGGGCCGCACCCCGGTAGAGAATAGAAAACCCCCGCCCGAGAGATTGGGCGGGGGTTTTCGTTTGAACGCACTGGAGTTAATGTACCGCTCCCGTTGATGCATGAGTTCAACCAAATGATGTTCTCCCGAGAGTTTAACGATTCTGACATAGCCACAACGCGCCGATCCATTTGGACTTGGGTGTCACTGTATATTTTTTTCGTGTTCTTGGGTGGGTTTCATTTGAGACCAAACGGTTTCTTTGACACCATTACGGGGGAACCGCTTACATTTAGTGCGCCATCCGTCTTGTGGATAATCGCGGCAATATTGGCTGTGCTAAGTGCACGCCTTTTTCTTTTGGCTAAAGAAATGTGGTATTCAAAAGCTAGCTTTAAGTTGGGTGGTCCCGGGGGAGCGTCGAACATGACCTCTGAGTTCCTAAAAAAAATCGACGACATACAACAGTCTATGGAAATTGCAGTCCAAAGCACTAAGCAGCTATCAAGTGGCTTGGAAGGTCTTACTGATCTTGATGCGGCCACTGAGTTGCCCCGCGAACTCTCGGAAGTAATGCGCGAGTTGCGTCAGTTCGCCGGGCGTGGTGATCCACTAGAGGTATTGGAGCGCGACCTGGGTGATGTTCTTGTGAATGTTCGACATTTTGTGCTTTCGAAAAAGGAGGCGTTAAACAGGCTCAATGCCTTTGGTAGTGATTTGGGTGAATTTTCCCGAGGTTTGGAGCGATGGTCAAAAAATCCTCTAAGAAAGGAGTTGACCGATTTCCTTGAGATCATTCGATCAGACACAATGAAAGCAAATCGGTCTCGAAAAGCCTCATTTCTTGTTTTCGAGACTGGCCTCCCGTTGGTCGCAGCGATCATTTCTATCTTGCACTCGGCTTGGACCTTTGTCGCTGCACTGGCCTAAGTTCAAAACAACTGTACCTGCAGAGTTCCGCGCGGACTCAAGGCCGCAGGCCGCCGCGCATGGGTCATGCTGAAAGCATGCCTATGGCATGACCCGCCCCCCGGGCTGGCCATTGGCTGACGTCAAGCGCCACATTGGTTTCGGAAGTGATTGGCCACCATAAAGTGCCATGAACGAAGGTTGCTTGGCCATCCCGCGGTCTGGCCATGCGCGGCTCAGCTACTCAGATCGGCTGGGCTCCGCCCGTTCGCACCTCAAACGCTCCACTGGAGCGTTTGCCGGGCTTGCGGCCCGGATCGGCGCTCACTCCCACCTGTAATTGAAACTCACCGAAATCCGGTCATCCTCGCTCATGTTCATCGGCACTTCGTGGCGCAGCCAGCTTTCCCAGAGGAGCACATCCCCTACGGCGGGGGCCTTGTAGATGAAGGGACGCAGGGGTTCGGGTGCATCCTTTACTCGCGCGGGGGCGGCCATCATGCGTGACAGCCTTGGGTCTTCGAGCTTGAGCGACGAGGCCCCGTCAGGCATGGCCACGTAGGTCGTGCCGGAGATGACCGAGTGGGGGTGGATGTGGGATGAATGCGTGCCGCCTTCGGGCAGGATGTTGATCCACAGGTCCTCGAGCGTCAGGGCCCGCCCGTCGAGGTCGAAGGCCAGGTCGTCGGCAAAGGCGGCCACATGAGCATCCAGTGATTTCACCAGATCGGCGAAGACGGGCGAGCGCCAGGGCAGGTCGGTGAGCGACGCGTAGGAGGTATAGCCCGGATAGCCGTTTTCCTCGCACCAGGTCTGGCCGGCCTCGTCTTCCTCGGCGATGGCATAGCAGGAGGCCTCCATCTCGTCCGGGTCAATGGCGGGGCCATGCTCGGAGAGCGGAGCGTGGTAGAGGCGGGTGACAAAGAGAGAGGAAATCCGGGCCATGAGGATGGTTTAGCGCAAGGGTCAGTGCTTGGCGAGGGGGAGGGTGACTGGCAACCGCGCGCCGTTGGGAGAAAAGGGGTTGCGCCTGCCCGCGCGCGCCCTTATACGCGCCCAATCTATCCCTCCATCGGACTCAGGGTGACGCGCGATGCGGCCCTCCGGTGATGTTGAAAGGACCACGGCTATGAACGCCAATGAATTGCGTGACAAAACGCCTGACCAGCTGAAGGAAGAGCTGGCCAACCTGAAGAAAGAGCAGTTCAACCTGCGCTTTCAGCAAGCCACCGGTGCGCTGGAGAACCCCGCGCAGATGCGTGTGGCCCGTCGCAACGCCGCGCGCGTGAAGACGATTCTCAATGAAAAAGCCAAGTCGGCCGCCGAATAAGGAGCGACACCAATGCCCAAACGTATCCTTTCCGGTCGCGTGACCAGCGACGCCAACGAACAGACCATCACCGTTCTGGTCGAGCGCCGCTTCAAGCACCCCGTGCTTCAGAAAACCATCCGCAAGTCCAAGAAATACCGGGCTCACGATGAAAAGAACGCTTTCAAGGTCGGCGATGCCGTTCGCATCATCGAATGCGCGCCGAAATCGAAGACGAAACGCTGGGAGGTGTTGGAGGCGTAAGCCACCGACATCTTTCGGTTTGATCGAAACCATGGGGCCGAAGTAGCGAAAGCTGGACCCCAAAGGTCAGGAGAAACCATATGATCCAGATGCAGACCAATCTGGATGTAGCTGACAATTCCGGCGCCCGCCGGGTTCAGTGCATCAAGGTCCTGGGTGGTTCCAAGCGCAAATACGCATCCGTGGGCGACATCATCGTCGTCTCGGTCAAGGAAGCCATCCCGCGCGGCCGGGTGAAAAAGGGCGATGTCCGCAAGGCCGTCGTCGTGCGCACCGCCAAGGAAGTTCGCCGCGAAGACGGCACCGCCATCCGTTTTGACCGCAATGCCGCCGTGATCCTGAGCAATTCGGGTGAGCCGGTCGGCACGCGAATCTTCGGCCCGGTGGTCCGCGAACTGCGCGGCAAGAACTTCATGAAGATCATCTCGCTCGCCCCGGAGGTGCTGTGACATGGCTGCGAAACTGAAAAAGGGCGACAAGGTCGTCGTTCTCGCCGGCAAGGACAAGGGCAAGGAAGGCACGATTTCTTCCGTTGACCCCAAGGGCGGCAAGGCCGTGGTAGAGGGCGTGAACATGGCGATCCGCCACACCCGTCAGAGCCAGACCACCCAGGGTGGCCGCTTGCCCAAGGCGATGCCCATCGACCTGAGCAACCTCGCATTCGTGGATGCCAACGGCAAACCCACCCGCGTGGGCTTCAAGATGGACGGCGACAAGAAAGTGCGCTTTGCCAAGACCACGGGGGACGTGATCGATGCTTGATACCGCAAACTACACCCCGCGCCTGAAGGCTCAGTTCAAGGACAGCATCAAGGCTGCCATGAAAGAAGAGTTCGGCTACAAGAACGACATGCAGATCCCGCGTCTGGACAAGATCGTCCTGAACATCGGATGTGGTCGCGCCGCCGTGAAAGACAGCAAGAAGGCCAAGTCGGCCGTCGAGGACCTGAGCACCATCGCAGGTCAGCGCGCTGTCATGACGACGGCCAAGAATTCCATCGCCGGTTTCCGTGTTCGCGAAGACATGCCGATGGGTGCCAAGGTCACGCTGCGCGGCGACCGCATGTATGAATTCCTCGATCGTCTGATCACGATTGCCATGCCCCGCATCCGCGACTTCCGCGGCGTGTCGGGCAAATCCTTCGATGGCCGCGGCAACTATGCGCTGGGCCTCAAGGAGCATCTCGTGTTCCCCGAGATCAACTTCGACAAGATCGATGAGAACTGGGGTATGGACATCGTCATCGCAACCACGGCTCAGACGGATGCTGAAGCCAAGGCATTGTTGAAGCACTTCAACATGCCCTTCAACAGCTGAGCGGCGGGAGGAAAGACCAATGGCTAAGAAAGCAATGATCGAGCGCGAGAAGAAGCGTCAGAAACTGGTGGAGAAATACGCCGCCAAGCGCGCTGCGCTCAAGGAAATCATCTCGGATGAGGCCAAGCCGATGGAAGAGCGTTTCCGCGCCTCCCTGAAACTGGCAAAACTGCCGCGCAACAGCAGCGCAACACGCCTGCACAACCGTTGCCAACTCACCGGGCGTCCGCACGCCTATTACCGCAAACTCAAGATCAGCCGGATCGCCCTGCGCGACCTCGGTTCCGCCGGGCAGTTGCCGGGCGTGGTCAAGTCGAGCTGGTAAGGAGGGCACGCACATGAACGATCCGATCGGCGATATGCTCACCCGTCTGCGTAACGCAGGTATGCGTGGCAAATCCACCGTCATGGTCCCGGCCTCGAAAATGCGCGTGCGCGTTCTCGATGTGCTGGCCGACGAAGGCTATATCCGCGGCTATGAAACGGCCACGGACACCAAGGGCCACCCGGCCCTGGAAGTGAGCCTCAAGTATTTCGAGGGCGCCCCCGCCATTCGCGAGATGAAGCGGGTCTCCAAGCCCGGTCGCCGCGTCTATATGGGCGTGAATGACATCCCCATCGTCCGTCAGGGCCTGGGCGTGTCGATTGTCTCCACCTCCAAGGGTGTGATGTCGGACGCAAATGCACGCAGCCACAATATCGGTGGTGAAGTGCTCTGCACCGTATTCTGAGGGGGCTGAACACATGTCTCGTATTGGCAAACAACCCGTGGCTCTGCCCGATGGCGTCACCGCCGAAATCTCGGGCCAGACCATCGAAGTGAAGGGCCCCAAGGGGGCCAAGAGCTTTACCGCGACGGATGACGTGACGCTGACGGTCGAAGACGGCCATGTCACCGTGACGCCGCGTGGCAAATCCAAACGTGCGCGCCAGCAGTGGGGGATGACCCGCACCGTGATCGCGAACCTGGTGCATGGCGCCAGGGACACGTTCAAGAAGGAGCTGGAGATCCGCGGCGTGGGTTATCGGGCGCAGATGCAGGGCAATGTGCTGCAACTGAACCTCGGTCTTTCCCATGACGTGAATTTCGAAGTTCCGGAAGGTGTGACGGTAACCGCGCCCAAGCAGACCGAACTGGTCGTTGAGGGCACGGACAAGCAACTCGTCGGACAGGTCGCGGCCAATATCCGCGATTGGCGTCGTCCCGAGCCCTACAAGGGCAAGGGTATTCGCTACAAGGACGAGTACATCTTCCAGAAAGAAGGCAAGAAGAAGTAAGGACGAAGGCAATGGCAAACAGCAAAAGAACTCTGTTTCTGAAACGCCGCCTGCGCGTTCGGAACAAACTTCGCAAAGTGAATGCCGGGCGTCCGCGCCTGAGCGTTCACCGCAGCAACAAGAACATCAGCGTGCAGCTGATCGACGATGTGAACGGTGTGACCCTGGCCAGCGCCTCGACGCTGGAAAAGGACCTGGGCGTGGTCGGCAAGAACAACGTGGAGGCCGCCACCAAGGTGGGCGCCGCGATTGCCGAGCGGGCCAAGAAAGCCGGTGTGGCCGAGGCATATTTCGACCGCGGCGGTTTCCTCTTTCACGGCAAGGTGAAGGCTCTGGCCGACGCCGCGCGTGAGGGTGGTCTGAAGATTTGAGATGTGCAGACGGTTCGGGAACGGGCCGTCTCGATGATCCGGGGGCTTGCCTTGTCGACAGGCTGGCTCACTGGGATCGAACATAACGGGCCTGCGGGCCGACCGAAGAGAAGGATGCCAGATGGCAAGAGATGACAACCGTGGAGGCGGCCGCCGCAATCAGCGTGACGAGTCCCCCGAATTTGCAGACCGTCTGGTCGCGATCAACCGCGTCTCCAAGACCGTCAAGGGTGGTAAGCGTTTCGGCTTTGCCGCTCTTGTGGTCGTGGGCGATCAGAAAGGTCGCGTGGGCTTCGGCAAGGGCAAGGCCAAGGAGGTCCCCGAGGCCATCCGCAAGGCCACCGAGCAGGCCAAGCGTCAGATGGTGCGCGTGCCTCTGAAAGAGGGCCGCACCCTGCACCACGATATCGAGGGCCGTCATGGCGCGGGCAAGGTCGTGATGCGCACCGCCCCTACGGGTACCGGGATCATCGCCGGTGGTCCGATGCGGGCCGTGTTCGAGATGCTGGGCGTTCAGGACGTGGTTGCCAAGTCGATCGGCAGCCAGAACCCCTACAACATGATCCGCGCCACAATCGACGGTCTGACCAAGGAGGCCAGCCCCCGCATGGTCGCCCAGCGTCGTGGCAAGAAGGTCGCCGACATCCTGCGCAAGCCGGATGATGCGCCCGCCGCCGAAGCGGCCGAAGCGGCCGAAGCATAAGGAACCGGGAACATGGCAAAAACAATCGTCGTCAAGCAGATCGGCTCGCCGATCCGCCGCCCCGCCAAACAGCGCCAGACGCTGATCGGTCTGGGCCTGAACAAGATGCACAAGACCCGCGAGCTGGAAGACACGCCGAGCATTCGCGGCATGATCGCCAAGATCCCGCATATGGTCGAGATCATCGAAGAAAAAGGCTGACGTTGTGCCGGGGTGAACCCCGGCCTACGGTTGCGGTAGGGCGGGGTTCACCCCGTCTGACGCCCCGGTCAGGACTGGCCGGGGTGTTTGTTCGTGCCCAGCAACCCAATCAATGCACAGCCCAGCGTCTCCTCCAGCGCCGCCGCCAACTCGTCCACGGTCTGCGTCGGGACATACATCCCGCCGGTCTGGTCGGCGAGGCATTTGGCCACCGATGCGCCGTCAGAATAAACACCTGCCTCGGGGCTGTCCCAGGCGAAGGGGTCAGCTTCCACGCGGAAGCCGATGACATGAACCGTCAGGTCGCGTGAGGTGTCGGCCAGTTCGGCCCCAAGCGCGCAGGGGCGCCCGCCGCAGGTTTCATTGCCATCGGTGACCAGCACCACGATGCCCGGCTCGGACCGGTAATTCAGAACCTCGGCGGCCGCTCGCACCGACGCGGTGAGCGGTGTGAGACCCACCGGATCAACGCTGTCCAACGTCTCGATCACAGGTTGGGCGGCATCCGCTACGGGCGCAAAGCGCAGGTTGATCCCGTCGCAGGATCCCTCCGGCCCCGGACCGTAGACGATCAATCCGATCCGCCGGACCGGTGCGATCCGGGGCATGGCCCGCCGTACCGCGCGGCGCGCGTCGTCGATGCGCGTGGGCGCGGCCGGGTCGAACCCCAGCTCGGCCATGGAGGCAGAGCCGTCGAACACCAGCATTGCGTCGCGTGCGCAAACCTGGGCCAGGAGCGAGCCGGGCAGGGCAACGACGGCGCAGAGTATGCAAGGCAGCAGACGCATGGCGGGGAGTGTGGCATGGCGAGGGCCGTTTGGGAAGAAGGCGGGGTGACGCTGGGCTGCGCCCATCCTGCGGGCCAAGGGCGGCGTCCGGGGTTCTGCAGGGCCCCGGATCAAGCCCTGGCCTCGGCCCGAGGCAGGCCGTTCGAGGGCTTGTCAGGCCGTGGCGATGGGGCTATACGCGCCCGGTGGTGCCTTCGGGGACCCGATTCACAAACCAGGTCATGCCGTGGTTGGCCCATTCGCTTCGGGGGTCACATCCGGCGAGAGGAGAAGCGATATGAAACTCAATGAACTGCGCGACAATCCAGGCGCCACCAAGAAACGCAAGCGCGTTGGCCGGGGTCCCGGCTCGGGCATGGGCAAGACCAGTGGCCGCGGCATCAAGGGTCAGAAATCCCGTTCGGGTGTGGCCATTGCCGGGTATGAAGGCGGGCAGATGCCCCTCTACCAACGCCTGCCCAAGCGCGGCTTCACCAAGCCGAACCGCAAGCAATACGCCGTGATCAACCTGGGTCTTATCCAGAAATTCGTCGATGCCAAGAAGCTCGACGCCAAGAAGGCGATCACCGAGGATGCCCTCGTCGAGAGCGGCCTGGTGCGTCGCAAGCTGGATGGTGTGCGCGTTCTGGCCAAGGGCGACGTGACCGCGAAGCTGACCCTCGAAGTCACAGGTGCTTCGAAATCCGCGGTTGCAGCGGTCGAGAAGGCAGGCGGCTCACTGACGGTCACAACCGCGCAGGCGGCTGAATAAGACCTTGTGAGGGCTGGCCCCCGGGCTTACATAGCACTCACGTTTTCCAAATGACGCCGCCTGAGCCGGAAAACGGCTTGGGCGGCGCTTGCACATGAAAGAGGCGCCTACATGGTATCCGCAGCAGAACAGATGGCGGCCAACACGAGCTGGTCCGCCTTTGGCAAGGCCACCGACCTACGCAAGCGCATCCTCTTCACCCTGGGTTTGCTGATCGTCTACCGGCTTGGGACCTATATTCCGGTGCCGGGCATCGACGGGGCCGCGCTGCGCGATTTCATGGAGAGCGCCACTACGGGCATCGGCGGCATGTTGAGCATGTTCACCGGTGGCGCGCTGGGCCGGATGGGTATCTTTGCCCTCGGGATCATGCCCTATATCAGCGCCTCGATCATCATCCAGCTCATGACGGCCATGGTGCCGGCGCTCGAGCAGCTCAAGAAAGAGGGCGAGCAGGGCCGCAAGAAGATCAACCAGTACACGCGCTATGGTACGGTGGCGCTGGCGACGCTGCAATCCTACGGACTCGCCGTGTCCCTGCAGAGCAGCGATGGGTTGGTGACCAATCCGGGCTTCTTCTTCCTTGCCTCGTGCATGATCACTCTGGTGGGCGGCACGATGTTCCTGATGTGGATCGGCGAGCAGATAACGGCGCGCGGGATCGGCAACGGTATCAGCCTGATCATTTTCGTGGGCATCATCGCCGAGATCCCGGCCGCTCTGGCGCAGTTCTTTGCCAGCGGCCGCAGTGGGGCGATCAGCCCGGCGGTGATCGTCGGCGTGATCATCATGGTCATCGTCACCATCGCATTTGTCGTCTTCATGGAACGATCGTTGCGCAAGATCCATATCCAGTATCCGCGCCGCCAGGTGGGGATGAAGGTTTATGACGGCGGATCAAGCCACCTGCCGGTCAAGGTGAACCCGGCGGGCGTGATCCCGGCGATCTTTGCCAGCTCGCTCTTGCTGTTGCCGGTTACGGTCAGCACCTTCTCGGGCAACTCAACAAACCCGATCATGTCGACGGTCATGGCTTATTTCGGCCCCGGACAGCCGGCCTACCTGGTGTTCTTTACGGGCATGATCGTTTTCTTCACCTATTTCTATACCTACAATGTCGCCTTCAAGGCCGACGATGTGGCCGACAACCTCAAGAACCAGAATGGCTTCATCCCCGGCATCCGCCCAGGCAAGAAAACGTCCGAGTATCTCGACTACGTGGTCACGCGCATTCTGGTGCTGGGCTCGGCCTATCTGGCGCTGGTCAGCCTGCTGCCCGAGATCCTGCGCTCGCAGCTGGCGATTCCGTTCTATTTCGGTGGCACGTCGGTGCTGATCGTGGTGTCGGTGACGATGGACACGATCCAGCAGGTGCAGTCGCATCTGGTTGCGCACCAGTATGAGGGCCTCATCGAGAAATCGCAGCTGAGCGGCAAGGGCAAGCGCCGGTCGCGCAGGAAAGGGACACAACGCAAATGAATATCATCCTTCTCGGTCCGCCGGGCGCCGGCAAAGGCACGCAGGCGCATTTCCTTGTGGAAGAGCGCAACATGATCCAGCTGAGTACCGGCGACATGCTGCGCGAGGCCAAGGACAGCGGCACCGAGATGGGCAAGGTTGTGGCCGACGTGATGGCGCGCGGCGATCTGGTCACGGACGAGATCGTGATCGGCCTCATCCGCGAGAAGCTGCAAGGCGACCGGGCCGGTGGCTTCATCTTTGACGGGTTTCCGCGCACTTTGCCGCAGGCGGATGCGCTGGGCACACTGCTCGACGAGTTCGGCCAGACGCTCGATGCGGTGGTCGAGATGCAGGTGGATGATGACGCACTGGTGCAGCGCATCACCGCCCGTTCGACCTGCGGCGGCTGCGGCAATGTCTTTAACGACATCACCAAGCCCTGGCCGGTGGACGGCAAATGCGAGAATTGCGGCAGCACAGAGGTCAAGCGCCGGGCGGACGACAATGAGGAAAGCCTCAAGAACCGTCTGATGGAATACTACAAGAAGACCTCGCCCCTCATCGGCTATTACTATGCCAAGGGGATGCTGCGGTCGGTGAACGGTCTGGGCGAGATCGATGAAGTCAAGGCCGCGATTTCCAAGGCGCTGGGGTAGACCATGAACTGAGGCGACGGAGCGGACCGTCTCTTCGCATGGCACAGGCAAAAGGGACATGTCCGGATGGCCGTTCAAGGGCCACGCAGGACGGCGACACGGGACGGCTCATGGTCCGTCATGCCTGCGGCGATGGAGGGCGCGGACCCGCGCAATGACGGGCGCGCCACGGCAGATCTGCCTTGGGGCCAGAGCAGGGGTTGACGCCCTCTGCGTTTCCTCCTAGACCGCACCATCTCGTGAGAGGAAATGATTCCTTGACAGGTCGCTCCTGTCGCCGAATCGACACCTGAATTCAGCTGCGGCCCGACGCGAAATCGCCTCGGGCTTACGTTGTGAAAAAAGGGTCTGGAACTACGGACCCGCAACGAAAAGGAAAGTGACACGTGGCACGTATCGCCGGCGTTAACATCCCGACCCATAAACGGGTCCCGATCGCCCTGACCTACATCACCGGAATTGGAAACACCTCCGCGCGCGCCATCTGCGAGGCGGTGGGCATTGATCTGTCGCGCCGCGTCAACGAGCTGAGCGACGCCGAAGTGCTGGCCGTTCGCGAGCATATCGACGCCAACTGCATGGTCGAAGGTGACCTGCGCCGCGAAGTGCAGATGAACATCAAGCGCCTGATGGACCTCGGCTGCTATCGCGGTCTGCGCCACCGCCGCAACCTCCCCGTACGCGGCCAGCGTACCCACACCAACGCTCGCACCCGCAAAGGCCCCGCCAGGGCCATTGCCGGCAAGAAGAAGTAAGGGGAGGCAATCGAAATGGCACGCGATACCAAACGCACCAAGAAGAAGGTTTCCAAGAACATCGCCACCGGCGTTGCGCATGTGAACTCGTCCTTCAACAACACCAAGATCCTGATCTCGGACGTGCAGGGCAATGCGATTGCCTGGTCCTCGGCCGGCACGATGGGCTTCAAGGGCTCGCGCAAGTCGACGCCTTACGCTGCCCAGATGGCTGCGGAAGACGCAGGCAAGAAGGCTCAAGAGCACGGCATGAAGACCCTCGAGATCGAAGTTCAGGGCCCTGGTTCGGGCCGCGAGAGCGCGCTACGCGCCCTGGCTGCCGTCGGTTTCAACATCACGTCGATCCGCGACGTGACGCCGATTGCGCACAATGGCTGCCGCCCGCCGAAGCGTCGCCGGGTCTGAGAC
>Ga0316205_10003041_pt1 | contig 16381 bp, 13 predicted proteins | sample 3monthpyrite_MG_FD_204941 | JGI IMG/M metagenome (GOLD analysis project Ga0316205, IMG submission 204941) | Microbial mat bacterial communities from mineral coupon in-situ incubated in ocean water Damariscotta River, Maine, United States -... | ecosystem: Environmental > Aquatic > Marine >... | reverse complement strand
AAATGGACACCGCGTTATATTTGGCATTGGCACTTGGCCTCATCACCGGCCTGCCGGTTCTCTGGTCGGTTTTTAGCGCGGGAAAAGCGCGCAAGGAAAAGCAAAAAAAATGAAACAAACTAAGCGTATCTGGCCCCCTTGACCTTACAGGTAGTAGAACCATTACGTTATAGTATCGGATAAATGCAGGAAAACAAAATGAAAAACCACGACGAACACAACCACGCGCACCACGCGCCAGACGCTCATGCGAATTCCAATACCGCCCAAGATCCGGTTTGCGGTATGCAGGTGGCACTTGACGCTGGAAAACCAAGCGAAATCTGGCATGAGCAGCAATATCACTTCTGTAGTGATTCCTGCCACGGCAAATTTAATGTTGATCCCTATTTTTATGCCTCCGGCCATAGCAAAGAGCATCAAAGCGACGCGAACGCAAACAACGATTACACCTGCCCGATGCACCCTGAAATCGTGCAGCAAGGCCCGGGCGCCTGCCCTATTTGCGGCATGGCACTAGAGCCGGTTATTGCGACAGGCGATGCCCCCAATGAAGAGCTCACCGATTTCACCCGCCGCATGTGGATCAGCGCCGTTGCCGCGGTGCCGTTGGTGTTTATGACAATGGGACCGTTCATCGGGCTACCTGTGCGCGAGTGGATTGGGGAAAGGGTTTCGGTTTATCTGGAATTCATTCTGGCAACACCGATAATTCTTTGGGCGGCATGGCCATTTTTTGTGCGCGGCTGGAGCTCGATCCGCACAATGAACCCGAACATGTGGACGCTGATTTCAGTCGGTGTTGCAGCCGCATATATTTATAGCCTCGTTGCAACCTTTTTGCCCGGAATATTTCCGGAAGCCTATACCGAAAACGGCATTGTCGGCACCTATTATGAAGCCGCCGTGGTGATCGTGACCCTCATTTTTGTAGGTCAAGTGTTGGAGCTTCGCGCCCGCGAGCAAACCGGAGATGCGATCAAGGCGCTGCTGGATCTTGCTCCAAAAACCGCGCGGCGCATTCTGGATAACGGTGAAGAATATGATGCGCCATTGGAAAATATCATCGTTGGAGACCGCGTTCGGGTGCGCCCCGGTGATGCAGTGCCAGTGGATGCGATAGTCATTGAAGGCACAACCGCGATTGATGAAAGCATGCTTACCGGAGAGCCGCTGCCGGTCGAAAAATCCCCCGGAGATTCGGTTACCGGCGGGACAATCAATAAAAACGGGTCGCTGGTTATCGAAGCTTCTCGCGTAGGCAACGATACAATGCTGTCGCAAATCGTTGATATGGTTGTTGGCGCAAAACGCTCGCGCGCACCGATACAAGGCATGGCCGATAAGGTATCAAGCGTATTTGTGCCGCTGGTTGTGCTGATCTCTATCATATCATTCTTTACCTGGTTCTTTTTTGGCCCCGAGCCGAGCCTTGTATTCGCTGTTGCCTCGGCGGTTTCGGTGCTGATCATTGCGTGCCCGTGCGCGCTTGGGCTGGCAACCCCCATTTCGATCACCACGGCTGCGGGGCGTGGCGCGCAAGTTGGGGTTTTGATCAAAGATGCTGAAGCGCTAGAGCGCATGGCCAAAGTTGACGTTCTGATTGTCGACAAAACCGGCACGCTTACAGAGGGCAAACCCAAGCTGACCGATACAATCGCGCTCGGCGATATTGCGGAAAACGATTTGCTCGCCTTGGCGGCCGCGCTGGAAAAGGGCTCAGAACACCCGTTGGCCGAAGCTATTGTTGCTGGCGCGGCTGACCGCTCGCTGAGCCTTGCCAAAGTCACCGAGTTTCAGGCGGTCACTGGCAAGGGGGTTCAGGGGCGCGTTGGCAAACGCGCGGTTGCGTTGGGCAACACCGCCATGATGCTTGATCTGGGGCTGGAAACATCCGGGATTGACACCCAGACAAACGCGCTACGCAGCGACGGTAAAACAGCGATGTATGTGGCGGTTGATGGCGGGCTTGCCGGCATAGTTGCGGTGGCAGATCCGATAAAAGGCAATACAGTCGATACGATCAAGGCCCTGCATGCGGTTGGTTTAAAAATCATTATGGCCACAGGCGACAACGAGCGCACCGCGCAAGCGGTAGCGAGCCAGTTGGGCATTGACGAGGTGCGCGCCGGCGTGATGCCGGAAGACAAAAAGAACCTTGTGGATGATTTGCGCAAGTCAGGCCATTCGATCGCCATGGCTGGTGACGGTGTAAATGACGCACCGGCGCTGGCAGCGGCAGATGTGGGTATTGCCATGGGCACCGGCGCGGATGTGGCGGTAGAAAGCGCCGGCATCACGCTGCTGGGTGGCGATCTGTCAGGCATTGTGCGGGCCCGCAAGCTTGCCAAAGGCACGCTTCGCAATATCAAACAAAACCTGTTTTTTGCTTTCGCCTATAATGCCGCCGGTATTCCCGTTGCCGCCGGCCTTCTTTATCCACTAACCGGCACATTGCTTTCACCGATGATTGCAGCTGCTGCGATGAGCCTTAGCTCCGTGTCGGTAATAAGCAATGCGCTCAGATTGCGCCGGATAAAACTCTGAAACTAACGGGCAGCCAACACGGCTGCCCGAATTCAGGCACCATTTGAGCAATTCAGAGCCTGAGAAAAGTAAAAAAAGAAAGGAAATTCAAGATGACCAAACTAAGTAAACTATTATTGGCTGTGGCACTGCCTATATCGGCCCCAAGCATTTTATTGGCGCAGGCGCTTCCGGACAGAGCATATGCAGGCCACATGTGGGGTGACAACAGATGGTCATCTGTGATGGGGCATGGTGGCATGTTTCTTTTTTGGATACTGATCATAGTGCTCATTGTGCTCGCGGTGCGTTGGGCACTTGATCGGGACCGTAAAAACAACACTGGTAACAGCGCACTAGACATACTCAAAGAAGGCCTCGCGCGTGGTGAGATCACCCCGGCTGAATACGAAGAGCGGCGCAAGATTTTAAGTAAGCATTAGAAGTAAGATTTGTATCTCCCCCCTTTTTGGGGGGGGGCTTTTGGTGTTTTCTTTAGCTTGGCTTCAAGCCTATTCGGTAGTGGCTATCGAGGCGAACCCTTCCAGACCACCATTTACGACACACCCAAAGCATAGTTTTTAACGTTTACTGCGCGTCATTGTTCTGCCCCCAATCTCCACATAACTATCCGCATTGAGCGGCTCTTTTTTTGCCGTGTTAGCGCGGCAAATTTGGGGTGGGGAGCCAAGGCTGGCTTGGCAATGCCCCCCTTGGAACAGCGCATAATAGCTCAAAAAGTGGCCCTATTTTGCTACAAATAGCTTTTCAAGTTACAAAGAGTTACAAAGTTTGTCTGTCCCGAACTCGTTGAAAAGGTATGCTCCGCCTATGAATTCATTTGGCCCTACAACCACCAAACACCTTTTGGTCGTCGATGACGATCGCGAAATCCGTGTTCTGCTAAATAAGTTTTTTAGCAAAAAAGGATTTCGTGTGTCTATCGCTGGTGACCATATTGAAATGCAGAATATTCTTGCCAAGTGGAAAATTGACCTCGTGGTGCTCGACCGGATGTTGCCCGGCAAAGACGGGTTGAGCATTTGCGCCGAGTTGCGCGATGCGTCAAAAGTGCCGGTGGTGATGCTAACCGCGCTGGGCGAAGAAACCGACCGGTTGGACGGATTCAGGGCGGGGGTGGACGACTACCTCGCCAAGCCCTTTAACCCGCATGAATTATTGGCGCGGGTTAAAGCGGTATTGCGGCGCACCAATATGGCGCCGCCCTCTTCTACCGAGAGCTTTAACCGCGTATTGGTCTTCGGAAATTGGCGGCTCAATATTTCGCTGCGCAAGCTCACTTCACAATCGGGAACGCTGGTGGACCTTAGCGCCACCGAGTTTGATTTATTAACCAGCTTCGTTGAGCGCCCCGGAATTGTCCTTTCGCGCGATCAGCTTCTTGATCTGGCTGGCGGGCAGGTCGAATTGCCGTTTGACCGGAAAATAGACATGCAGGTGAGCCGGTTGCGCCGGAAAATCGAGGATGATCCTAAATTTCCGACTTTGATACAAACAGTGCGTGGTGGCGGATACAGATTTGCAGCGGAGGTTTCATCATATGAAGAATCCTCTACCTGATACCATTGCATTTCGGGCAACGGCCTTGCTGGTTGTTAGCCTCGCCTTTACCCACCTCGTCAGCAATTTGTTTTATGAAACCGACCGTAAAACAGTGTTGCTTTCGGCAGGCGGGGAGCATGCCATTCAGTGGGTTGCGACGGTTGGGTCTTTTTCAGACGGGGTGTCTGATGGTGCCTGGAGCGAGATGGTTTCCCGCGTAAACACCGAAAATCTTTTTGTGCAGGTCATGGACGCGCCCTTTACACAAAAACCTGCTGCTACCGACTTGGACTGGCGGGATGAAGCGCTACAGCGTGAGTTGGAGCGCCATGTGCCCGCCGAGCAGATGGGTAATTATCAAATCTCTTATGTTTCGCGCGGCGATCTTGCTGAAAATCAAACTGAGCTTACCAGCAAATTTACCAATGATGCAGGCGATATACCTCAGGCGTTAATTCTTGTTTCTTTGAATTTAGGCGAAGGAAAGTGGCTTGGCGCGGTCTCGCCGATTTTGACTACCCCCACATTTTTCTCGGCCCGGCTCGGGCTTTCAATGGCGGTAATGCTGATTTTCGTAGCGGTGATTTCGGCGCTGATCGTGCGGCGGATGACATGGCCGCTAAAGCAGCTCTCTGAAGCGGCCGAAAAGCTCGGCACCGACGTGCAGGCGCCCGCGATTGCCGAATCCGGCCCTGTCGAGGTTCGCCGCACTGCACATGCGTTTAATGTGATGCAAAACAGGATCAGGCGGTTTGTGGAGGACCGCACCCAAATGCTAGGCGCGATCGCCCATGATCTCGGCACCCCGATTACCCGCCTGCGGCTGCGGGCCGAATTTGTAGAAGAAGGCGAGTTGCGCCGTAAAATGCTGCGCGATCTCGACGATATGCAGGAAATGGTGGCGTCTACTCTTGCCTTTATTCGCGAAGACGCGGCGCAGGAACCGCGCGTAACGGTTGATATCGGCTCGCTCTTGGCGCGGGTCTGTGATGATCTTAGTGACGCGGGGCACGAAGTAACTTTGGCCGATATTCCGCGCTGGCAGCTTGTTGATTGCCATCCGGTATCGCTGCGCCGCGCGCTTTCCAACGTTATCGATAATGCCGTGAAATATGGTGGCTCGGCACAGGTTTCGATGGTGGTTGAAGAAACAGTTTTCAAGATTCTGGTCGACGATAACGGACCGGGGATTGCGGATAATCTGCACGAAGATGTTTTCCGTCCGTTTTTGCGGCTGGAAGAATCGCGTAGTCGCGAAACAGGTGGCACCGGGCTCGGGCTTTCTGTAGCGCGCACCATTTTGCGCGGCCATGGCGGAGATATCCGCCTGAAAAACCGAGAGGAAGGCGGGCTCTGTGTCGAGCTTCGCCTTCCGCTCACCAAAGATTTGCAACCGGATTTGACGCCGCATGACATGGCTGATGATTCTTCAAAAAGCGGGCTAATAACCCAGGCAAAGAGCGGGCCAAACACCCGCATACTTAACGAGGGAAGGACAACATGGAAAACGCTTTAGGGATATGGGGGCCGCAAGCCATAATGATGGCAATAACGGCTTCATTCACTGTTTTGGGGATGGTCATGCTGCTAGCCGCCATGATGATGAAACGCAGATGGAAGCCATCTTATGCGGTAGAATTCGCGTTTATCGGCATTATGCTGGCGCTGGTCTGGTATGGGGATTTTACCTCGACCAAAACCTACGCCGCCTATCAGGCAGACCTGAACGCCGAAGAAAAAACCGTTTCAGGCAATTATGACGGCCTCGGCGAAGAAGCCTTTGACCGGGTGGTTACGGTGGTGGCCTTCCAGTGGGGCTTTGGCTTCATCAATGAAGAAGACGAGATCAGTCGGAATGCGCTGGTTGTTAAACCCGGCGAAAAGGTTCTGCTCAAAGTGGTGTCAAACGATGTGATCCACGGGCTTAACATTCCGGTTGCACAAATCACTGCCGAAATAGACCCGGACGACAAGCGCGAGCTGTGGATCAGGGCGCCCGACGCACCGGGAAAATATCTCATTCAATGTGTAAATTATTGCGGCGTCGGCCATGCTCAAATGAAAGCTTGGTTGGTAGTAGACGCTGGTGAAGAAGAAACCGACGGGGAGAATACATAATGGCGACAATGGAAATGGATGATCCCAAAATGGGCCTTAAAGCCCATTGGGAACCAAAGAACTTGTTGAGCGGGTTGACGCTTAATCAGATTCTTTTTTCGAATGATTACCGACACATCGCGCTGAAAGGTATTTTTACCGCGTTTATCATGCTGGCGCTTGGCGGCACCTTTGCGATTATCTTCCGCACCGAGCTGGCCCTGCCTGATGTGCAGTTTCTCGGCGCGCGGGTTTATATGACCCTGATGACCCTGCATGGCATGGTCATGGTGTTTGGTTTTCTAATCCCGCTGGTGGTTTCAATCAGCTATTATATGCTGCCCAAAATTCTGGGAACCGATCGCCTGCTTTGGGCGGGAGCTGCACAGGCGAGCTACTGGATATTGATCGTGGCGGCAGTGCTGCTGGTTATCGGCCGGCCCGACTTTACCTGGACAGCCTATGCGCCAATGTCTTTGCGCACCGGTAATCCGAATATCTGGATGGGCCATGTGGCCATTATCCTCGTCGCTGTATCCGAGTTCCTCGCCGGGGCTGTGCTGTTTCGTAACGCACTGGCGTCAAAAGGCGGGCTGAAAAACACGCCGCTTATGGCTTGGGCCGCAGGCACAATTGGCTTGCTGTTTATGATCTCGGTATTCCCGCTGGGCTTTGTGGGCTTTGGCCTGCTTTCCGATTGGGCACAATGGACGCAGGTCGCTTATTTTGATCCGTCACGCGGCGGCTCTGTGCAGTTCTTCCTTTATGTGTTCTGGACATATGGCCACCCTGCGGTTTACCTGCCGTTTGTGCCGGCTATCGCGATCATCTATACGATCATGCCGCGTTTTCTGGGCCGCCCGATGTGGAGCTACTGGTCTGGCGTTGTAGCTTTTGTGCTGCTGGCGATTGGCGCTATGCCCATTGGCCCGCACCACTTTCAGCCGGTCTATACCGTTTCGGGTGATTACCAGCGATTTGTGCAAATTCTGACAATGCTGGTGTTTATTCCCTCGGTGCTGCACGTGTTTAACTGGATATCGTCGCTGTTTATGGGCCCGATACCGGATTCCGCACGTCGAGCGATCCCGTTCAAATTCATGGTGTTCTCGATTGCGTTTATTGTTTATGGCGGGGCCACGGCCTTCCTGAACGCGCAAATCGCACCGGATAGTGACTTTATCCACAATTCCTATTGGATACCGGCTCACTTCCACGCCATGTTCTTTGGCTTCTCGGGGCAAATGGCCTTTGCCGGGGTTTACTTCCTGTTCCCTTACTTCACCGGGCGGATGTATAACCAGACCATGGGGAATTGGCACTTCTGGCTTTGGCAGATCGGGCTGTTTATCAAAATCACCGGCATGGGCATAGCAGGCTATCTCTACTTTCCGCGCTGGGTCTATGATTACCTCGATATTCCCGGTTGGGCCGACGCCCAGATGGCGATCACAATCGGCGGATACATGGTTGGCTTGGGCTTCCTGTTCTTCCTCGTGAATCTGTTCTGGAGCGCCAAATACGGCAAAGAGGTTACGGACGATCCGTGGCCCGTTATCCATGACCTAAAAGCAGCGCCTGCCGCTGCGCCAGCAGAATAAGGAGAACCGATATGCTAAAGTTTTTTGGAATAGTCGGGCTGGCAGGTGTCACCCTGACAACCTATCTGGTCACCTATGGTGTCGGCCCGGAGATGCAGCTTCCTCCCGAGGTAAGCTTGCTCGAAGGGTTCCGTGAAGAGGGCGCAATGCCTGAATCACGCAACCTCGAAGAAGATCATGCCGCCGAGGATTCCGGTGTGTTTGAAGTGCCGGCCGAGGATGACGTATATCTAGATGCCGCGCTTGAAGCCATGGGTGATATGGATATGGCAGGCATGGACATGTCAGGCGGCGGCGATATGTCCGGCATGGATATGTCAGCGGCAGACGCTGATATGGGCGACATGGATATGTCTGGCACCGACAGTTCGGCAATGGCGGGCATGGATATGTCTGGCACTGGCGAAGCGGTGCTCGATATGGACATGGATGGTGACGGCGTAATGGACATGAGTAGCGCAGCGATGGGCAACATGGACATGACCGGCACCAACGACACGGCGATGGCGGGCATGGATATGTCTGGCACTGACAGCACGGATATGGCGGCGACAGATGGTGCGGCTATGGATGGCATGGCGATGTCGCCTAGCAATGCAGCCATGATGGGTGAAGGGGGGCTTTTGATAACCGACGATGGCGCCTTTGATCGCGAGATCGATCTCACTATGCTGGAATGGGGCTATTCCGACATGGAAATCGACGTGAAAATGGGCGAGCGGATTAAATTTACCGTGAAAAACGGTGGTGAAATCCCGCACGAGTTCATGTTTATGACCATGCCCTTAATGGCGGCCGCCAACTATCGCGCTACCCGTGCAGATTGGAACCTGCTCGAGCACGAGGCCCTGTTTGAGCAGGCACTTGTGCTTCCCGGCGGTGAATTCGAGTTTGTTTTGCAGGTGCAACAGGCCGGAAGCTGGATGTTTATGTGCATGCTACCCTACCACATGCAAATGGGCATGATGGGCCAGATGGCGACTGAAGGCATGTCTATGGATATGGAAATGTAATAGCCAACGGCGCGGCCATACTTTGGCCGCGCCACACAAAAAAATAATAAGGGAGTGAAACATGTCTGACGCAACGACAAATACCGATATCCGCCCATCCCGCGTAGGCGATTATTTTGCGCTCCTCAAGCCGCGCGTGATGTCGCTTGTGGTGTTTACCGCGGCTATCGGCCTATTGGTCGCCCCCGGCACTATCCACCCGCTCAACGCCGTTGTCGCAATTTTGCTGATCGCTGTTGGTGGCGGTGCCTCCGGCGCGCTGAACATGTGGTGGGATGCGGATATAGATATTTTGATGCGCCGCACCGCCAACCGGCCGGTGCCCGCGGGGCGCGTTTCCCCCGAGGCGGCGCGCAATTTCGGGCTGGTTCTCTCTGGGCTGTCGGTTGTCTTGCTGGCGCTGGTTACCAACTGGGCCGCCGGTGCCATGCTTGGCTTTACCATTTTCTTTTACGTGGTGATCTACACCATGTGGCTCAAGCGCTCGACCCCATGGAATATCGTGATCGGCGGCGCTTCGGGTGCCTTTCCCCCGATCATCGGCTGGCTGGCCGTAACCGGCAGCATCAGCATAGAGCCGTTGTTGATGTTTGGCCTGGTGTTCATATGGACACCACCGCATTTTTGGGCGCTTTCGCTCTTTATGAACGATGATTACAGCCGCGCAAAAGTGCCGATGCTCACCGTTACCCATGGCCGCCCGGCCACCCGCAAGCAGATCCTGATCTACACGCTTTTGCTGGTGCCTACGTCTTTGGCCCTGGCCTTTAGCGCAGTGGGCGGCGTTGTTTATCTGGTGATTGCGATCTGGCTCAATGCCCGCTTTCTCAAAGGTGCAGTCGGGATATGGCAGCGCGAGGAAAGTGTTGCGAAGCAAGACGGCTTTAAGACCGAGAAAAAATTCTTTCGCCTGTCTCTGCTTTATCTCTTTGGCCTTTTTGTCGGCCTGCTTGCAGAAATCACGCTGCAACAATTGGGCGTAGCCACCGATTATCTATGGGTTCTCTTTTAGAGAAACGCGGTTTTACCCGTTGCCATAAAACTAAAGCCGCGCTTCAAAGCATTTGAAGCGTGGCTTGTTTTTTTAATTCAAATTAGGGAAGCTAATTGCCCTAATCGTGCCCGGTTTCACCGGCTTCTTCTTCGTGCTCTTCAGCTTCCGGCTCGTCGCCGTGGCCTTCTTCACCGTCTTCTTCACCTGCACCATGCATCATTTCTTCGATGTCATGTGGAATGTCGGCTTGCGAAAACTTGGCTTGCTCCTCGGCACTATGGACAAAGGCGATAATGGCGGCGAGTTCTTCGCCACTTATTTCAATTTGCCCACCCATTTCATCTTCTTGCATCATAATCATCGCACCAGCGCCACGCCACATGTTTGCCGCAAAATCAAACGCGTTCATCGGTGAATCCATAAATTCCGATGAAAACTCGGGAGCGTCTTCGCCGCCAATCCCGTTAATTGAGTGGCAAACCACGCAGCCTTTCGCGGCAAATAAAACACGGCCTTTGGCCGGATCAAAGGCCGGAATGGCCAAGCCGTTTTCGAGCACGAAACCGGATTGAGACAACTGGTCTGACAATTCGGCGGTTTCTTGCGCAAATACATATTGCGCACTCAGCCCTGACAAGGCCACAAGTGTTAACAACTGCTTACCGGAAATCATTTTGTATTCCTTCTCGTCTACAAATTTAGAGATGCAGCGCGAGCGGCCCCGAATGATCGGAACTACTATTCCACATCATGCCTACAATCACGGCCCGCTCCAAAGTTAAGCAAACAGCATGATCTTATGCCTTAGTATCACAACAATTTTACTTAGTGTCAGGAGAATTGTATCCATTTGTAACAGAGCAGATCACGCGCCGCAGGCGTCGTCGTTTAAAGCCGCTATCATATGAAAGGCTTGTATTTAGGCAAACAAAACCGGGCACTCCCGCGCGCATTTGTTTCGTAAAATAATGTAGATAAGATGCAGCGTGCCAAGCCCGGCCAAAAGGCAGAAAAATGAAATATAGGCATAGCTTAAAAACAGGTAATCAACGACCACAATCAACGCGATGGTCAGCGCAAACCAGCGCATGTGAATATATGTAGAGATCGCGGGTGGCACGATAATCAGAGACAGATAGATCACATAGGTCGCCTCACGCGGCATCAGGTAATCAAGGATCATCGTGCCCTCATAGGCCAATGAATCCTGATTCACACTCACCTCCACCCAATCTGGATTGATCAGATGCGGCACAAAAAGCGCTAGCCCAAAGAGCAGCCCGGCGAGCGCCATAGCCAGCATATACGGCCGCCTTTTGCTCTCTGGCGGCTCCAGCACATAGCTGGCAAGCGGAATCCAGAACGGCCACATAAACCAGGTAAAAAAGATGAACCCCATCGCGCCCAGAAGTGTGGTCGATGGGTCGCCGGTATTCACGCCCCACCAGACATTTCCCTCCATAAATTGTTGCAGGCCAGCAAATATCGGCATCAGTGCAACCGGCAGATAGCGTTTGTTGATCTGCGCAGCCCTTGTTGTAGCCAAAACACCGCCGGCAACCAAAAAAACGCTGGCAGAAAAGCTAACAGTCTGGGACAGGCACATATGACGTATTCCTCTATCTGGATTCCAGGTGTTTATAACAGTTATTCACCGGCGACGACGCCATCGCGGTGCCGACCTTTGCGCCAAGTCGCCGACGACGCCAAAAGTTGCAGGATCAGAACCCCGCCAACCAGCCCGACGAATGGCCATTGAAACCAATTTGGCTCCGGGGTCGCCCGGTGGTAGTCGAGAAAATGCAAATACAGGAAATAACCGGCATGCACGACTGATAACCACCATAGCACATAGGTGCCCCGCTGCACAAATTTCCAGACCGTATTTCCCAGCAAACGAAGGCTGCGGTCATTTGAGGTAATGGCCAAAATTGCGCCGTAGAGCAGCGCAAGAACGCCGATCAGGTTGGATAAGCCAAACCCGTGCTGGACCATCACATATTCTTGTATACCGGGATGAAATTCAAACCCGATGAGGCGCATGAGGTCCAGCTCAACCCAGCCGATCAGGATGATAAGGCCATGGGTCAATGCCAATAAAACTGCGTATATGCCTAGCTCTCTCCGGTATGGTAAAAATTTGACGGTTTTGCGCCATAACCGGGAGATTGGGCCAAGCGCCATCGCAATAGCGATGAGCACCAATGATACGTCGCCAATGGCCCTGTTCCAGCGGTGCATATCTGACCATTCTGCCCTGCTATATAGAAAAATAGCGGTGCCAGCCGCTGCCAAAACGATCACAATCAGATGGCGCACCCACCAGACGTTCAGAACCGAATTCATGTTAAACATTCAAACCTCTTTTTATTTGTCGAGAAATCACTTGCGATCAGATGGCGCACCGGTCCAACGCGATAAATATATCCGTTCGAACACAAATACTGCCGATATCGCAACGGCTGCATAGAGCACAATTTGGGGATCAGTCTGTAGTTTCAAAGCCGTGAATGCAACCAGAACAACCGCATCAAACAACAGTGCCCCCCCTATAATCAGCGGATTTGCGCCAATTTCCTGGCGCAAAAAGCGCAAGATCCCCCAATGCACCAGCATATCCATGATCAGGTAAAAGAAAGCGCCAAGCGAGGCGATGCGGCCGAGATCAAAAAACACTGCCAGCAGCGAAGCCAACACCACCGTATAGACCAGCGTATGGCTGCGGATAGGGCCGGACATTCCGAAATGGCTGTGCGGAATCATTTTCATATCGGTTAACATCGCCAGCATACGCGACACCGCGAAAACGCTGGCCAGCACCCCCGATGCAGTGGCCACCGCCGCCAAAACAACCGTAAAATAAAACCCGAACTGGCCCAAAGCCGGTGAAGCCGCCTCGGCGAGCGAATAATCTTTGGCCGCGATGATCTGGTCAATCGTCAGATTGGAGCCGACAGCAAAGGCGACCAGCAGGTAAACTACCACACAAATCGCGATCGAAATCATGATGGTGCGCCCGACATTGCGATGCGGGTCAGTGATTTCGGCACCGCTGTTGGTGATGGTGGTAAAGCCCTTGAACGCCAGAATCGACAGCGCCAAAGAGGCCACAAAGCCGGTGGCGCTAAAACTGCCCGCCGTGCTGCTGGCCTCGGGAAAGCTGAAACCGCCAGACCAGAGCGCGATAATGCCAAATAAGGCGATACCGCCAATTTTTAGAACGGCCATCAGCAGCGAAAGCAGGCCAACAGAGCGGTTTCCCGAAATGTTGACAAGATAGGCAAACAGGATAACCCCGACCGCTAATAGTGGCACCAACGGCCCGCCCGATATATCAAACGGCCGCAAAACATAGGTAGCAAATGTGCGCGCCACCAGGCTTTCTGAAATCACCATCGACAGCGCCATCAAAAGCGCGGCAGCCGCAGCAATCGCCCCCGGCCCATAGGCCTTTTGCAAGATCATCGCGATCCCGCCGGAAGATGGCCACGCGTTTGACATTTTGATATAACTATAGGCGCTAAACGACGTAACAATGCCGCCCAGCACAAATGACAAGGCAAAATACGGCCCGGCAAGTTGCGCGATCTGCCCGGTAAGCGCAAATATACCAGCCCCGATCATCACGCCGGTGCCCATACCAACCGCACCCGCAAGACTGATGGAGCCCTTTTTGAAGTCATCTTCACCGTGTGATTTTTTCATGTGTCTGCCTTTATGTTGTCTGCTTGGTTTTATCTTGCCGGATCAATATGCCAGCGAAAATCACAGTGGTCTTTGCCCATGGCAATGGTGCCGCTGCGCGCCAAATGGCCGCCCCATTTTTGCGCCAGTGGGTAATCGAGCGCACACCATGTCTCGACACAAAGGTCGCTGGCATCATGGCTCTTGAAAAACGCGGCGACCGGGCATTTGGTGCAGTCAAACGCCACAATATTCGGGCCGGCATCCACATCGCGCCAGCCATAACTAGGGCTGCCAAACGGGAATTGCCGAAACAGGCCGGTGGCGATTTGCATCTGCTTTTCGGGGTTTGAGGTCAGGGTTTTGGCCAGCCGCAGCGGCAGCTCTGACATGCGCTCATAAATCGACCAGCCGATTTGATAGACGATGCCCTGTGCCTGTTTGGCGCTCAGCCCCTCAGCCATCAGGCTTTGGTAAATGGCGAGCGTGAGCGCCGCAAGATGGGTTGTCAGCATAGCGCCAACCGTTTGGGCTACCGGCACGCCCACCTCCAGCGCATCATAACGCTGCCATGTGGCATCCAGAATTTCCGGCACATCTTGGCTTGGTTGCAGAGCGCCGAGGATCGGCTGGGCATGGCGCTCGACCAGCCCGCGCAGCAATGTGCGCCCTGCCCCGGCATTTGCCAGCCCGACCTTGGCAACGAGATCGGTTGCCAATGTCTTGGTCACCGCCCAGTCCCACGTGTCATCCATGGCGGTTTGTGGCGGCAGCTCGCCCAGCAGCAACAACTCGGGCAGAATTTGCGATGCGCGCTTTGCCAGCGTTTCCGGGGCTGTTGCGCGCGCGGCAAACTCCCGCGCAATAAAAGGCCGTGACAATTGTTCGAACCGGGCATCGGGGGCCAGCTCAAACAGCAGCGCTTCGGCTGTGGTCAGGGCTTTGGCATGCAGCATCAAGCTGGCAGGAAACAGATACCCCGCCTGATACCCCGACCGCATCATGTCGAGATAGATTTTTGCAAAGCTGGTTTCGCGCAAAGGCGCGGTATAAAATACATCGGCCAGTTCCTCGAACCGGGCAAAAAATGCTACCGCGTCAGCACCGGGCAGCGCCTCGGTCTGGCTGCTGAAATGATGAAAGGCGCGGCGCGTTTGGCGCTGCACCACCGCCATCCAGTAAAGAATAAACCTGTCTCTCTGCGGGGGCGTCAATTCGCCGAACATCCCGAAATCCAGCAGCGTGAACCGACCGTCCTCATGAAAAACGATATTGCCGGGGTGCAGATCGGCATGAAACAGGCCATCGGACACAAACATTTTCAGCAGCACATCGACCAATCCGGCAACCAGCTTGGCCTTCTTGTCATAGCTTAGCGTGGCCGCCGCTTGGCCAAGGCGCATGCCCTCAACCCAATCCATCGTTAAAAGCCGCCGCGTGGTTAACGCTGGATAGGTGCGCGGGATAGTAGCAACGTCTTGCGCATTAAAGTTTTGCCGAAACCGTTCCATCACCCGCGCTTCGGCGGCGAAATCGAGTTCGTTTAGTGTATAGCGCCGAAATTCTCTTGCAAACGCGGGCAGATTTGAGCGGCGCATTTTGCGGGGCGCGAGCCTGCTCAGAATCGAAATGCCCTGATCCAGTGCTTCCAGATCCCGCGCAATCAGGGCATCCATGTCGGGCCGCTGCACCTTGACAGCAACCATGGTGCCATCTGTCAAGGTGGCTCGGTGAACCTGCGCCAGCGAGGCGCAGGCGACAGGCTCGGGGTTAAAACTGGCGAAATGATCGGTGAGCGCGCCACCGAGCTCGGCTGTGAGGGTCGCTTGAATAACATCCGGCGCGACCGGCGGCGCCTGTTCCTGCAACTGCTCAAGCGCCTTTATATAGGCTTCGGGCAGAATATCGGGGCGGGTGCTGAGAATTTGGCCAAGCTTGATGAATGTCGGCCCAAGACCAATGAGCGCCTCGACAAAACCGGCGGGCCCCGTGCTGTGGCCTGACCCCGAATCGAAGCGGCGCAAGCGGCGCACCTCCCTAAACAGCACCCACCAGATCACGCTTAGGCGCTTGGTTGTTGATAACCAAGTCACTTGCTTGGTCCGGCAGCTTCTCCGGACTTATCAACAAAGCTATGCGAGAACCGCGTTTCCGGCAGAGCGCGGTGTAAAACCTCCAGCGCCGCTTCAAGGCTCAGGTGATCGGTGATCGCTGTTACGCTCGGTTGGCTGGCGCCGCGATCTGTTAAAGCCTTCAAAAACACTGCCAAAATAATCGCGGCTGTGGCCTCGGCTTGGTCTCCTGTCTCGACCCGAACACGACCGGTCATTCGTCCGGTTTCGTCAAAACCTTCAGCAATTAGCCGCGTATGGGCTTGCCCCAATGCCGGGGTGCGCAGCATCCATTTGGCGATCTTGCGGGCGTTTCGGCCTATCGCAGGGCCGAGCCCTATGCCGAGCATCAGCGCAAGCGAGCCGGTCATCCATGCCGGATCAACCGCCACAAAGCTGCGCACGGTTTTCAAGCGTTTTTCCGAGCGTTCGGCAATCAGCTTTTGCTCGGCAAAGCCGTAGCCGATGGCGCGGCGCAGCGGCCCGCCTTCGCGAAAGGAAAACCTGCGTTTCAGATCGCCGGGCTTAACCTCGGTTAGGTTTCGATCAATAATAACGGGGTAAGGTTTTCCGGCAGCCCCCAAAAACCATTCTGTCGCCGCAGCGCCGTAATGGCGGCCCATACCCATCTCCACGCCTATGTCTATTTGCGCCGTATCAGGGGATTTTGCCAATATTTCAGCCGCGAGCAAATTGGTTAACCCCGGTGCGGCCCCGACACCTAAAATGGCTGTGCCGCTGCTGGATATATCTGCCAAAACAGCCTCAATGGCGCCTAGATAGGCGGGCGTG
>Ga0316205_10003038_pt1 | contig 16389 bp, 15 predicted proteins | sample 3monthpyrite_MG_FD_204941 | JGI IMG/M metagenome (GOLD analysis project Ga0316205, IMG submission 204941) | Microbial mat bacterial communities from mineral coupon in-situ incubated in ocean water Damariscotta River, Maine, United States -... | ecosystem: Environmental > Aquatic > Marine >... | reverse complement strand
AGCCATACATTTACACCATATTAACAGCGAAAAGTTCAGTTTGGGAAACTGGTCCGGCTTTTAGCTGTTACCCATTTTGCTGCGCAGCTCAGGACTTAATTGTTTAATCCTTAAACCATTACGTTATGAGAAAATTATTATTGGTCTTTGCCATCGCAACCCTATTTTCAAACTTTACAAGTTGCACTCCAGTGGAACTAGCTCAAACCACTGAGGAACAGTCCACCGTTGGTGAAAATGAAAATGAAGAAGAAGAACCAGAGTAAAGAACGGTTTTTGTAAATTTGAGGGAATGCCATTAACTATGAATCATTCCCTCTCTTTCTTTAGTATTTCCATTAGTGTATTATTCTTATTTTTCTCTTTCTCAGAAATAAAAATAACTGCGGTGCCTTTTGTGAACACGACGAATCTACAACGGGACTCACTGGCCTATAAGAAAATCAAAGACAGCATTAAGTTTTATAAGAAAAAAGGAGATTTCTTTAAGGCGATTGATGCTTCTGAAAAACTAATTGTCCTTGCCTCTAAAAACAGAGATACTTTTTATTTGGCGAACGGATTTGCAAATAAAGCTTTTTATCAACGCAAAGCGAATCTAAATAATGTAGCGTTTGAGAATTTCATGAAAAGTGTGCAATTGTATCTTCAAATAGCAGACAGCGTAAGAGCGGCCAAAATGCTGGTTAACGTTGTTTCTATACAAAATGATATGGGTGATTTTTCAGGGGCTCAACAAACTGCGAGTCAGGGCCTACTTCTACTCAACAAAAAGGATGAGCCTAAAACTTCCTTTAAATTCTATAGCAGTCTAGGAAATGCGATGGCTAACATGGATGATTTTGATCTTGCTGCCGATTTCTACGACCAAGCTATTGAAATAGCTCCTAGCAAGCAAAACAAGGCATCAGCCAGGAATAATTTGGCCAATACGTTGCGTAAAACGGGCAAAGTAGGTCTAGCATTGGCCAATTATAAACTTGCTTTGATAGATTCTGCACACATTGAGACTACTACAAAGGCAAGGCTTCTCGACAATCTTGGATACTTGCTGGAAACTGAAGGACTCAATGGATTACCATTGATGGAACGAGCCTTAGAATTGAGAATATCTGAAAACGAGCTCAGAGGTCAATTTGCCTCATATATACATTTAACAGATAGTCAAATTGACAAGAATAGACAACTTTCAAGAAAATTCGCTTTCAATGCTTTAGAGACCGCAAAAATTCTAAAAAGCCCAGACGCAGAAAGGGAGGCTCTTTCGTATGTGATTCGATTTGAGCCCAATTCAGATGTAAGACTGAGTCGTTATGTTCATTTAAATGATAGCTTAAGGAAGGCGCAAAACAAAGAGCGGAATAAATTCGCAGGTGTCCGATTCAAAGTCTTTGAAACCCAACAGAAAAATGAACTTTTGCAGGAAAGTATTAATGTTCAGCAATTGAAAATGGAAAAGCAACGCCTATTGCAGTGGGTAATTTTTGGTTTCCTCATCATGGCTGTATTGTTTATCAGTATTTACTTCAGAAAATATAAAAAAGAGCAAAAGGACAGAAGAACCATTGCAAAACAAAAAGAAAGAATAGAACTTTTGCAACGAGAACTTCATCATCGATTAAAAAATAATTTGGGGGTATTAGACCTATTTGTTCAATTGGCTAAAGATGAATTTCCAGATCCCGCCTATCAACAAAAATTAACCGAACTAGAAAACAGAATGCACAGTATGTTTAGTGTGCATGGTTTGTTGTTTCAGAATAATGAATTACAACTGGTAAAAGGCAAAACTCATTTATCAAGATTGACCAATAATGTTGTAAACACATTTAACAATGAACACATCGCACTTACTATTGACATTGACGAAGCGATTGATATTCCTGCCAATTTAAGCTACCCAATATCTATTATAGTGAACGAATTTGTCACCAACTCATTCAAGCATGCTTTTCCTGGTGCCACCGACGGTCAAATTATTGTTCATCTTTCAGAAAATCAAACACACTTCCATCTTACATTGAAAGATAATGGAGTAGGGCTTCCGCCAAACTTTAGCATTGAAAACACGACCTCTTTTGGAATGGAAGCTATGCAGTTACTTACGATAGAATACGACGGCACATTTGAAATAATAACGAAAAACGGGCTATCTTTGAAGGTCTCCCTACCTAAAACTAGTCACTTATGAAACCTAAAGCTCGCATTTTAGTGGTAGAAGACAACGCCCTACTCTATAAAAAGATAAAAGCAACCTTGGAAAAAGAGCATTATCAAATAGAGCCCTATTGTCCAAGTGTGGACCTTGCATTGAAAGCCATCTACAAGAAAGCACCCGATTTAGCACTATTAGATATCTCTTTAAAAGGGGACCAAACAGGGTTGGATTTAGGTAAAAAACTTCATACTGAATACGACATTCCCTTTATTTACCTTACTGACTATGAGGACGACCACACATTTTTCAAAGGTTTGGATACTGGGCATGAACATTTTATGGTAAAATCGAAATTCAATTTGGACGCCAAAGAATTGATTCGAACCATTCAAACAACACTATCTAAATGGGCGAAGAAAAAAATAGAACCAAACAAAGAGGCACTGATGTGTTTTCCAGATTACGTTATCAATACAAAACAAGGTGGGAAAACTGAACTTTCTGAAATTCCAGTACTGATCGAGGACATCGCCTTGATTACGACCAACGACACCCATTTGGATGAGGAAAAATCGAAGGCCGTCGGTAAAAGTGTTTACGCTAAACTCAAACCAAATTATACTCGTATTGAAACTTGGAAAGGTCAATCATTCTACCTTCCCGTTTCGCTAAAAGAAATTGCAGAGAAGCTACCCTTAAACCTTGTTCGCATTAACGAAAGTGAAATAGTTAACCTGAGCGAACACATACTAGATGGTCGTATCAATGGTACGCGACTCAAGATTGGCGAACGCGTACATACCATCTCTAAGACCTATAAATCTGAAGTCGAAAATAGGTTTAGATTGCTATATCAGATGGTCAGATAGACTTATTTTCATAAGGATATAGTAGATTTTCATTTCAAATTTTTCTATTGCCCTAGGTTTGATATTTTCGGGTATGAAAAAAGTCATACCCTTACTATTTGTCCTTATTTTTTTCCTTGCTTTACCTATTGAGGCTCAAGAAAAAAACACGGTCTTAGAGACTATAACTAAGGAAATTGAGAAGCGTCTCAAACCTACAAAGAAGGCACCCCAACAAACTCCTACTAAAAAAACTACTTCAGCAAAAAAGAAGGGTAAAACGGTTACAAATAATTCTTCTAAAAATTCAAATGAGGATTACCCTTGGATTGAGATTCCCGTTGTTATTCATGTTATCAATTCCTGTGAATCGGACAAAGTTGCCTACCGAAGGCGACTAAAAAACTTATTGCAATTGGTTAATTCGGGAATGAACAACCCTGACAAAAATAAAATCTTAAAACCCTATGATGAAAAAGTTAGCTCACCGAATATCAGATTAAAACTTGCCGGAGACATTTTGAGATGCCTTACAAATAAAGACGTCTCCTTTCATACGTCCACAAATACATCATTCAAAACAAAAAATGCCGATTTAGAGTTTCAGCTAGAATATGACAGAGAGTTGAAGAAAAATGGGTATATAAATTCCAAAGGAGTGCTGAATATTTGGATCTGCGATTTAGATGGAAATGATGGATACTCAAGCTTTCCGAAAGAACAAAATCCATTTAATGATGGAATCGTATTAAATAAACGAAGATTCGAAGATGACACTACTCCTGACCAACTTAGGCTTTTAATAACTCACGAATTAGGTCATTATTTTGGATTGCAACACCTATGGGGGATAAATATTAAGGTAAGTGGTTGTTTAGTGAGAAATGACGATGGAATTGCTGACACTCCTAGACAAAAGGGTAAAAACCAATACAATTATTTCGGAAATAAAACTCAATTAATGCATAAAGTATGTGGAAATAAAAACCAAATAAGCAATTTCCAAAACTTTATGGATTATGCGAATTACATTGGCATGTTTACAAAAGATCAGGTTGGGTTAATGCGAAATCAAATCGAAAAATACAGAAGCCGACTGTTATTCAATTTAAGGTGTAATTTAATTCCTAAAGACAAAGGAAATTGTCCAGCATCGAGTGGAAACAACACGAATACTGACCACAGCGGCCCCGTTGCAGACGTCTGCATAAATAATTATAGGTACTATAAAAGGAGAGTCGTTTTAACCCATCGAAAAACGGGATTAAAAAAGACCTTATTGATGGATGCTGGTAGTTCGAGGTATCCTAAAATAAGTTGTTTGTATGAAATTCCATCTGGAGTCTATAATTGTAAGGTGTATACCACGTTCAGTAATTCCCTTATTGAAGACTTTGAAGTCAGATTACTAAGCGGTAAGCCCAATAATGTAAAAATAACCGCTGGCGGCAATTAAATTTTCATCCATATTCTACACATTTTCATTTTAAGTTTCTGAACAACATCTTAATACGCACTTTAGCATTGAAAACTAAAACGAACTAAAATGCCATACCCCAGACAATCATATTTCAATCCGAGTTCCAGATATCGTAAAGCTTGGGCATTGACCCCTCAGGGAAGAACCTTGACTCAGTCCGGACATAAAACACGTTCTATGTTCGATACGGTTTCTTTTGCTATTCCAGTATTCTATATATTATTTTTCGCCGCGATCGGATTTGATATTTATCTCGGTTTTTCCATTCTGGCAAAATCTGGAGTCAGTATTGGCCTCATCACTGGCTCCGTAATTTTAGACATTATTCTTGCCATAGCACCATTCCTATTTGCCTCCTTTAAAAGTAACTTTAATCATACCAATGTGGAAAATGAAATCTTCAAAACGAAATTGGAGTGCATGACCAAGTTCAAAGAGGAAACGGACGAAAAATTTAAATCTAGAATCAACCAAATAAAATCAGGTAAACTTGCCGAATTGAACAAATATAAAATGTTAGGAAAGGTGATTAGATATATTACAATTCTTGCCATTTCAATTATCGCTGGATGGAAAATTTACACCTACTATAGCGTATTACCTCCTGGCTTTAATATTTTCGATCTTGCCAATGGAAAGATTGTCATTATCTTTTCTTTTCTATGTGCCGTGTGCCATATTATCGGCTCCGAAAAAGCAATTGCGCATTTTACGTTCTGGACCATAAAAGGTAGAGAATTTAAAAAGTACAACGAACTACACAACGGACAAATGCCTTCAAAGAAAGTACTTCCAATTGATTTTGAAGGAACTTATAAAGAAACCTCCCACGAAAATACTGCCTTAAAAATCGACGAACATGGCAATGCGTTCATAGAGTATATTCATATTATTTGGGATGATGAAATAACTGAGATCATACAGCGTCAAGGTGATGATTCCGCCAAAAGAGGTGTCGCCATTGTATGTAAGGAAAATCAAATAATATAAAAGATGAAATTACAACTACTAATCACCCTCATATTCATAATAATTTCGCTATTTGGTTGTGGCAACTCAAATACAGAGGACATTGCGCTAACATTGGTATTTGACCAACCACTTGAAGATGGTAAATACCCTTCCTATTTCAAGGAGTTTGCCATGCCATTCGAGGCTGAAAACTGCGAAAACAATTTTCTGTTGAAACCCATTTATTTTGTAAGGGCAGATATAAAGCGAACTGAAATCGAATCAAACGCATGGTACTTCAAAGACATTGGCACCAACACTGTAGAGTTTAGCACCAATTTCTTGACACAATATTTTACGGATAGCATAACATCCAAATATCTAACGAGTGCGACCAAAAACAAAAAAACAAGTATCGACAGCTATCTCAAAAGTGAAGATGAAGTGGTTTTTCTCTATTCTGAAGAATCTGAAATGGACGAATATAACGGCACTCCTATCTATCATGTTGCAAAAAAAATACAAAAAAAAATTCGAGAAACTTCCTGCGATAATTCTAGTGGAAAGGTGATTATTATTGTTAACCCTCAAGAACTTTTGGCAGTTTCTTCGCCAATAGACTCAACAGAAATTATAATACCACCTCCTCCTACAGGCGACCCCTGTGAAATTTCTACTGTTGCAGATGGTCTAGATCTCAAAGATGATTTATTAAAAATAATTAACACAGCAATCGGCTATAACAAACGAGATCAAATAGCTAGAGCCACATGGAAAAAATACTTTGATGAAATGGCTTCTGTCAAAATGTATTTAAAACCCAATCAAAAAAGTCCAGAAGGTATGTGGGAAAGTGGAGATGGCGCTAACTATCTCATTGATCGACTTGCCTATATGAATAGTATTACAGACGTGAATATCACGCGGCTAGAATATCACTTAGAAACGAAGAAAATTTCTGGGATGGTCATTGTTGAATGTCATAATGCAAGTGAAGTACAATGAAAAAAATGAAAATTTTTACAATAACCTCTATCCTGTTCATCTCCGCAGCCATTAATGCCCAGAAACTTGAACTACGACAAGAAGAGAAAGTAGCATTTAAACAGCGGGCAAAAAGAATGATAGAACTTTTTACAGAGTCTTTAAGCATCATTCCTTCATTTAGCCCTGACACAGATGAACGTATATTAAGAGACAAAGCTATTAGGAACGTTCTACGATTATTCACCACAGATGCAACAATGCAACTGGCATACGCAAACAGTACATTTTCTAAGCCAATACCTATGGCTATTTATCTCAATAGCTTAACAAACTATGAAGCCAAACAGGAGTTAGTTCATATTGACATCATAGACTTTACAGTTGAAGACGTGGAGCCCCATCCCACCGAACTAGGAAAGTATATCGTAAGATTTGAGTTTGTACAACGCTTTAGCAAAAAGAAAAATTTTGTTCAAACCAGCGATATTTTAAATGAAAAATTTGAAACCATTCTGTGGGATTATGTAGATGTTACAACAAAAAATGGCACAGGTGTAATTGAAAAAGTAACAACGCAAGAAGGAACCAAATGGATTATGCTGTTAAGCGATGTTGAGGCAAAAGATATTGAAGTGGTAGTAGTTAAAGATTAGTGCTATGAAATTGAAATCAATACTCATATTCATATCCCTTTTAGTAAACGGGCCAGATTTTTTTGCCATTAACAATCCTTCCACTGTTGACAAAGGCCAAATTATTGAACTTACCAATGAATATACTAATCTGCTGCAAAAAACAATCAATCAAAAACTTGACGCTTATATTGCTGAAATGGGGAATTGCTTCGACGATCCCATCAAAAATGATCATACCTATGATTTGTCTAACCAATTTGAAGTTCAATTTGTACTGGCATATCTTTCAGATGCACAAAAAGCTACAAATATCAAGTCAATAGATATCGAAACGGGCGAAATTGAATTGTTAGATTGCATATACTTTGACCCAAAAACATCCCAACAATATGCTTACGTCAAAATTCCGAAAACCATAAACTGGTCCAGCAAAAAATCCAAAACTTCGTACATAAATTATTTGTCGATTAACGTAACCAATTCAGCATATCATATTGAAAATGTTTTAAATAATTCTGCCATTGTACACAAAAAGTATCTTGCTCCATGTCTTAAAGAGAGTCTTGATGCTAAAAAGCAGCAAGAACTCGCCAAACAAATTAACACTATGTACGATGAAATAACTTCTCTATATAGTCAAAAAAAGTACCTCGATGCTCTGGTTATTGTTGAATTTATTTTAAAATTAAATTCAGAATATCAAAATGCAATAGATGCGAAAGAGGCCATAATTAGCCTAGTTAGTGCTTCAGACATGGATCAAGTTATTAATCGATTGCTTTCATCAGGTAATATTTCTGAAGCCACAAAAAACTTAGAGATTGCTAAAAAATACGATTTTGGCGATACTTTAAAACTAACGGCTTGGGAATTAAAAATTAAACAGTTTCAGGACAAACGTAAGCAAGAATTAAACTTTCAAAAGGCAGAACATTTCTTCAAAAACGAAATGTACCAAAACGCGCTTACAATTTTCAAAAAACTAAAACAAGAAGGTTACAAAAACGAACGTCTAAATCAACGCATTACAGCCTGTCAGGATTCTGACCCTCGGCTTATTCAGAAAAGAATCTTAACTGCTTACAACGAGGCTGTAGCGTCAAAAAAGAAATACAATAGCACCTTCAAGACATATTTCAAATATGAAAACAGTGGTTATTTAAAAGGCACCAACTTTCACTTTATGTGCCTAATGATGCTTGATAACGGTAACAAAAGCTTACTTCGTGAAATGGGGATGACATCAAATCAATCAAAAAATCTTGCCATAAAGTATTTCTATAGAGCGAGAGAAATGGGCATTGATAATAAGGACGTAGAAATAAAGGTATTCACGAAAAACTATAATAAAAAATGGAAAAACTAGCAAAGAAAACGACCATCATGGTTTTGGTTTGTATCTCACAGATTATTTATGGACAGGACATCGCAATCGAAAAATCTTTTTTTGACATAGAAAACTTCCGCCTTGGAGCCGTTTTAGGGGCAGACGTATCATGGGCAGGAGATGACGGGGCAACGGCGTTAATGAAACAAAACGGTTCTATCGATGATGCGCAATTCTTTTATTCCTCTCCTCCTAACCTAACTTATTTTTTAGGTCTTGACGCCTATTCCCCTACATCTACATTAGGTTTTATGGGAGGCGCTGGACTTAATTTCCAAGAATATTCAATAAAAGGAGAAAACGAAGTACTAACTGATTCGATTAAGACAACAAATATAGAAATACCCATTTATGCGAAGTTAAGATTTGGAAAAGTACGGAGCAACGGACAAATATGGCTGGCGTTAGGGGGAGGCTATAGCATAAATTCCAAGGCTGAAGTTATTCAAAAAACAAACGATGGAACTATTGTCTTCACTTCGGAAGAAAACGAACAATTTAGTTCTCATCCTTTTTTATCGGGAATCGTTGGATACGAATTTTTACTGGGGGCTCAAGACAATCAAGAATATAATCGAGACAGTTTTCGGGTCTTACTTTATGCTAAGGCCAACTACGATCTAGGCAATCGACTAGACGAAGAAAATATTATGTCTGGTTCTTCAATAAGCACCTATGACAATCCTTCTATCGAATTCCTAAGGATAAGTGTAGGAGTGAAAATTCTATTGCGCCTAACAAAAGCAGGCGAGCTATTGGGCCAAGGCCTAAACGAAGCTATAAAGAAATAGATTTGTTAAAACTCTAGACATTCCATTGGTAGCAGGGGAGCTACAGGAGTGTTTAGGGTTTTTCTATTGAGTTTTCTTAAAATACAGCACCTTAAGTACTTTTCAGAATAAATTTCCGAAGAAAAGGTATAAAAGAAAACCGTCAAGATCGAAATCCCGACGGTTTGAAAGACACCATACACAACACTTAAAATTTCATTCGAAGGCCAAAACGCACTTCCGTGGGAGGCAAGGAAAGGTTCTTAATGTCTGTTTTTATCTCTGGCCCGTTGGTTGGCTTAAATGTCTGACTGCCAACCTCAAAAAGGCGGGCGTCAATAGCCACTGAAAAATTAGCGCTCAGATCAAAATTCACGCCGGTTGAAAGGCCGACTAGGAAATGTGTAAAATCATCTTCGTTCCCAAAGGCCTCCAATGTTCCTTCGCCATATTCACCGCTAAGACGTTGCGTCCATTGCACGCAGGGTAAAATAGGGGTTCTGTTTTCCACGATGACTGCTCCTGAATAAAAGTTCTCTTTGAGCTCACCTCCTTGTCCACTGCTATTTGAAATTTGTCCCCCAATTCCAAAATACCAATTGCTATTAGCCAACGAATTGCCACCTCTACGTAGGTATTCTACGCCTATACCAAGGGTCGAATCGTCTAAATTATTCCCAAAACTGATGGTTGGGAAAAGCCCAACACTATTGTCGGCAGGCTGTGAGTCACAGCACTTTTTATCTCTTTTTATTTTGTCTTTTTCTTTTTGGTCTTTTTCCTCTTCCTTCTCACCATTATTACCAGGCATTGTTTCGTCATAACCATCTCCATCTTCAAAATTCATATCTAGTGCTCCGCAGCACAACCATTTAAATATGAACATTTTTGCCTTTTCAGCTGCTGTAAATCGAATAGTGCGATAGTCATAATTCTTCCAGCTTGAGGTCATAACAGATGTTAATTGAACACTCATTTGCTTCAACTTTAAAGTCGAACTAACATCCGAACACTTACAATTCAATTTAACGTAGGTATAAATTTTCCATGTAACTTGATTTGATTCTATTTTAGTAGGTCTTGTAGTTACCCATACTCGATAATTGCAGTCCCCAATAGCGTAGGTCTCCTCCAGAATGAGGCCATTATAATCGAAATACCGATTATACTCCCTATGTATTTGAGTCAGTTTATTCTTTTCATCAGGAGTGAATTCAACGACACTTTGATCCAATTTAGTTCCGTAGAAATCAATAAATTGATCGGCTCCTTTAGCCGTTTGTAATTTTTCGATCATCTTATCCCTCTTAAAAGTTGGGGTATCAAAAAAACTTCCTTCTTTTTCTTTTATCTTATCGAAATTAGTACCACTCACATGTTTATCAATAGAATAAACAAACCATTCCAAGCCAGCTGCTATGTTAGCAAATTCCTTATTGCCAGCATTCCTAAATGGATTTCGCATTCGGTTAAGTCTAGGAATCCCATCACCGCGGCAGGCAAATTCCCTCTTCCTCCCATCTTCTACATAATCGGTCCAATCATAGGCTTTAAAGAACTTGGTAAATTCCGCTACGGTTTTATCAATTTTTGCTTTTTCCGGATCCACATCTTGGCTCCTTCCAATTTGACAAATTAATAAGCAAAATACAATTGTTAAAATCTTTAAGCCTGTAGTTTTCATAATGTTGTGTCTTAGTTAATAATCCCAAATGTAGATCGCACGATTATTATAAATGAAGCCAATGAGTGGTTGCCCCATTTCAATGAGTACTTAGAGGTAATTAACGAGAACTTGAAACTTTTAGAGGGTTTAACCTATCAGACTGTAGAGTATTTTCTTCTTACTACTGGCCACAGGAATAGACGAGTCGTCATTTAATATCACAGCGTCGCCCGATTTGTGGAGCGCCTTTATCTTGGCCAAATTAATAAGGTAGGAATGATGGCAGCGAAAAAATTGGTAAGGTGCAAGCTGCTCCTCAAAAGTTTTCAGAGATTTAGAAACCAAAATCTTTCGGTCTTCACAAAAAAAGTGGGTGTAGTTATTATCGGCCTGCGCATATAGGATCGATTCAATCTCAACCACGTGAATCAAGTCGTGATTTTTTAGGACCAACCGTTTTGGCGCCTCTTTGGTCTTCATATTATGAAAAAGCACTTCCAATTGTTGGTGGTAATTTTCCTGATTAATGAGTGCAATGGTTTTTTTTACTTCGGAAATAAACTCGTCTGTGTCATAAGGCTTCAATAAATAATTGATAGCGCTAAACTTAAACGCCTCTATGGCATACTTGCTGTGCGAAGTTGTAAAAATGATCTTCGAATTGAGATGCGGTATTTCTTTAAGTACGTCAAATACTAGGGCATCTCCCAAGTTGATATCGGCAATAATTAAATGCGGCTGTGCTAGCGCCAAATTTGTCTTTGCTTCGGCCGCATTATGAGCATAGGTCACCTCAGCTATTTCAGGTAAGTGCTTGTTCAAAATCTCTTCAACCCGAGTCCGTTCATTGGGATTATCTTCTATAACTAAACAACTTAATCTCATTTATTAGTGAAGGTTTTTATTGGAAATTTCAATCGTACGATAGTTCCATTGGTTTTTCCAGCTTGTGTTTCAATGGCCATTTCAAAATTATGTAGTTCTGCATACGTTTTAACCCGTTGTGCAATAATTTGAGTCCCCATGGAAGTATGCAATTCATTTCCAGAGTGAGTTTCCTTAGCCAAAACCCCTTTGCCATTATCAATTATTTCAATGTGAACCAAATCATTCTTTAATTCATATGTTACCTCAATATGACCATCAGAAAGACCATTGACGCCATGTAATATGGCATTCTCGACATAAGGTTGCGTGAGCATGGGAGGCATTTGAAGGTAGTGGGTATTTAATTCTTCTGAAACAGCTACATCAAAGGTGAAATTATGGTTATGAACAAGTTGCTGAAGTTCCAAATAATTAGAAATTAAAGAGATATCCGCCGCGACCGACACAAATTCGTGCGAGGAGCTCTCCAATATGGACCGCATCAATTTGCTGTAGGCCGTTAGGTATTTTGACGATTTCTCCGCATCATTAGCGCCCAAACTTGAATTAATCTCATTCAGTGCATTGAACATAAAATGAGGATTCATTTGTGTTTGAAGTAGCTTAAAATTGAGTTGCGTTTGTGCTAATTGCTGACGTGCTTTATAGTTTTTAATCCCCAACCATCCCAATATCAAAATTAAAACTGCGAGGCCAATCGTTCCGAAAAGAGTCACTTGCTGCTGTTTTATCGTCGCTTCACCAAGGTCATTTTCAACTTCTAAGGTTTTGATTTGCTCTTTTTGTAATTCTGTTTGATATTGAGCGGCAATTTCAGCAAAGGAGGCTTCTATATTTTTATTGGTAATACTATCTTTCAAACCAATATATTTCTCCATAACCTCAATGGCCATTTTGGAATTACCAGTACGATTGTAGTTTTCCTTTAAGCGCATATAAATACTGAGTTTCAAACTATCAGAGGCCGTTGGGAGCGCTTTGGTAAAGCTAGCAATTGCTTGTTGTGGTTTATTCTGAATGGCATGAATGGTTCCAATAAGATATAGATTGTTAGGAAGGTGTGCATCGAATTTAGTTTTGTCTGTCAGTTCTAATTCTTTTTCTGCATACTCCAAAGCCTTGTCATAATTTTTCAGACTGAAATAGTTTTTTTTCACATCCGAATAAGCAACGGTGAGTAACCGATCATCGTTCTGATCTTCGGCCAATTTCATAATGTCTAAGGAAAGTTCCAAGATGGTCTGTCCACTCACTGGACGTATGGCCTTGTCTGTAATGTACGACTTATGCCGCTCCATAATTTTAGAATCGCTAGAATACTGAATGGATTTTTCAAAGAAACCTTCAGACAATTCTGAATTGTTCAATTTGTCATACACTATTCCCAGATCCAGATACAATGCCGCAAGCAAACGGTCATCTCTTCCAGGTCGATATAATTTTAAAGCGCGAATAAAATTGGCCACTGCACTATCCGAAACCCATTCCATTCTGTACGAATTACCAATCCCTCGATAGACCAATCCAAGTTGAGAAGAGTCTATGCTGTTTTTATATGAAAGCATTGGAGTGAGCTCCTCCCGCACCCTAACATATTCCTGTTGATGAAGTAAAACATTGGCCATATTGATGGCTGCCGTTACCGTAAGTTTTGGGTCATTGAGTTGCATCAAATCATCCCGAAGTGTGTCCAATACAAATAGAGCACTATCTAAGTTGGTTTTATAAAGGATACGAGATTGAGCAATGGCAGCTTTAATCTTTTCAGCCTGTAACGAATCTGCTTCAGAATGCTGTGCAAAACAAAGCTGGGATAAAAAAAAGTAAGCTATACAAAGTAGAAAGCGAAACATGAGATTGGTCCAGTTGTACCTAAAATTACGAAAAAACGACCAATCACTATTTAAAACAGCCAATTACACTAATTATCTAAGCTGAAATGATACAAATCGATGCAATTTTTTTATTATGCACGCATAGGAAAAGTAAACGAAATGTTGTATCTTCGTGCCCTCAAAAATGACATTTTTAACTACAGAATTTCAATAAAATATATCAAATGAAAATATTAGTGTGTATAAGTCACGTACCTGACACCACTTCCAAAATCAACTTCACCGAAGGAGATACTAAATTTGACACTAGCGGGGTACAATTTGTAATCAATCCCAACGACGAATTTGGTTTAACCCGAGCCATGTGGTTTAAGGAAAAGCAAGGCGCTACAGTTCATGTGGCTAATGTTGGCGGCGTTGAAACCGAACCGACCCTTCGCAAAGCACTTGCCATAGGAGCCGATGAAGCGATCCGAGTAAACACCGTAGCAACCGATGGTTATTCCGTAGCGAAACAACTAGCACATATTGTAAAAGAAGGTGCTTACGATTTGGTTATTGGAGGACGTGAATCTATCGATTACAATGGCGGCATGGTACCAGGAATGGTAGCCAAATTAACCGGAGCCAATTTTATCAATACCTGCATCAGTTTAGAGGTGGAAGGAAATGAAGCAACAGCCATTCGTGAAATTGATGGTGGTAAAGAAACCTCTAAAACTAGCCTTCCACTTATTATTGGAGGACAAAAAGGTTTGGTTGAAGAAAGTGATCTTCGTATTCCAAATATGAGAGGAATTATGCAAGCAAGATCTAAACCTCTACATGTTAAGGAACCAGTCGACGCTCAGGCAGAAACACTAACAACTCAATTTGAAAAACCAGCACCTAAGGGGGCAGTTAAGTTAGTAGACAATGTGGACGACCTCATCAATTTATTGCATAACGAAGCAAAAGTAATTTAAGAAATATGGTATTAGTATATACAGAATCTGAAGGAGGATCATTTAAAAAGATAGCGCACGAAGCCGTGGCATATGCCAAAGGTATTGCCGACATGATGGGCACGAGTGTAGCTGCCGTATCTATAAACGGTGGTGATGCAAACGAATTAGGAACCTATGGTGCCTCTAAAGTTTTGGAAGTAAATAACGATGGGTTGAATACTTTCAATGCAGACGCATATGCAGCTGTTGTTGCTCAAGCGGCAAAGGCAGAAGGGGCCAAAGTTGTGGTATTAACGTCAAGCGCAAATAGTAAATTTATAGCACCCCTAGTGGCGGTGAATTTGGAAGCAGGCTACGTTCCCAACGTAACGGAACTTCCCGAAAGCACCTCACCATTTAAAGTGAAGCATAGTGTTTACACCAATAAAGCATTCGCTCTTACCGAAATCAACACAGATGTAAAAATCATTGGATTAGGAAAGAACGCCTATGGAATTGTAGAAAACTCAACATCGGCAAGTGCCGAAAGTTTTGCCCCCACTTTGGAAGCTGGAGGTGTCAATGTAGTATCCATAGATAAGGCAACCGATAAAGTTACGATTGCCGATGCCGAGATTGTAGTTTCTGCTGGACGTGGATTAAAAGGCCCAGAGAATTGGGGACTCATTGAAGATCTTGCCGAAGTATTAGGTGCCGCAACCGCTTGCTCTAAACCTGTAAGTGATATGGGATGGAGACCGCACAGTGAACACGTGGGACAAACGGGTAAGCCAGTAGCATCAAATCTATATATCGCCATTGGAATTAGTGGTGCCATTCAGCATTTGGCTGGGATTAACTCTTCCAAAGTAAAAGTGGTTATCAATAACGATGCTGAAGCCCCATTTTTTAAAGCAGCCGACTACGGAATCGTAGGCGATGCATTTGAAATCGTTCCACAACTGACGGAAAAATTAAAAGAGTTTAAAGCTCAAAACGCATAAATTTTAGTATTTTGTGCCTTGAAAAAGGGCTGTTTAAATGAGTAATACCCTTGTTTAAACAGCCTTTTTTTGTTGATTAGTTCCCGATTAATTTTATTAAGACCAACCCTTGGTAAAATTCAATCAATGACCTTGGTTTTTGAATTGAAAACCATGAACTTCGAATTTTAAATAATACATGAGCCTAGTACGCCTAAACATAAAAGGAATCTCTTACAGCCAAACCCAAAACGGAGCGTATGCCCTTATTTTGAGTGAAGAAAATGGAGACCGTAAATTGCCTATCGTTATTGGAGCTTTTGAAGCACAATCCATAGCCATCGCCTTAGAAAAAGAAATTAAACCTCCCCGACCACTTACACACGATCTGTTTAAAAATTTTTCCGATCGCTTTGAAATTATCGTTAAGCAAGTGATCATTCACAAATTGGTTGATGGTGTTTTTTATAGCAGTATTATTTGTGAACGGGATAAAATTGAAGAAATTATTGACGCACGTACAAGTGATGCTATCGCATTGGCCTTGCGTTTTAAGGCACCAATATTCACCTATAAAGCCATCCTTGATAAAGCGGGTATCTTTTTGAAAAACCCAGGAAAAGACCAAGATGTCTCAGAAGAAGAGGATGCGGTCATTGAAGAATTAATCATGGGCGAAGACCGTGAGACCGTCAAGATAGTATCAGAGGATTTTAGTAAATACACTTTAAAAGAACTCAACGAAATGCTCGACGAAGCGGTTGCCAAAGAAGATTATGAAAAAGCGGCGGCCCTTAGAGACGAAATTTCAAAACGAGCATAAACCTATGCGTAACATCATACTATTTCTTGCCATTTGTATTTCCTTCGGAAAC